>Ga0208311_1000224_pt1 | contig 16797 bp, 14 predicted proteins | sample Colrivmet1562A02_FD_187683 | JGI IMG/M metagenome (GOLD analysis project Ga0208311, IMG submission 187683) | Estuarine microbial communities from the Columbia River estuary - metaG 1562A-02 (SPAdes) (version 2) | ecosystem: Environmental > Aquatic > Marine > Intertidal zone > Estuary | place... | reverse complement strand
AGGCCTTACAACATAAGTATCCGTCTGCAGAAATTCATTTCTTAACCAAACCAAGTAATAAATCAGTATTGGAGTTATTATCCGGTAAGGTACATCCTCGTTTTTTGCAAGAATCGCTTGTTCAAACAGCCAAGCAATTAAGAAGGGAACGATATGATCTAGTCATTGATTTACACAATAATTTACGGACCTTTTTACTTCAAGCACTTATGTTGAAAGGGTCATGGCATCGGTTTCGTAAATTGAATTTCCAAAAGTGGTTGCTAACTTCCTTTAAATGGAATACCATGCCTAAGGTTCATGTAGTGGAACGATATGCTCAAGCAGCCAAAGTCAATCCTACGTCGGTTACGCTAGCGGTCAACAATATAAACCATGTGGTTGAGTCGTTACCCTCAAATTATGTCGCTTGGGTATTGGGCGCTACCTTCTCAACTAAACAATTTCCATTAAGTAAGTTAATCGAAACCATCGAACGCCTTGATATGCCAATTATACTTTTGGGAGGCGACAAGGAGAACGTATTGGCCAGCTCACTGCAAGCGCATTTTCCTTCGCTCATTTCAATGGTTGGAAAAACGAGCCTTACAGAAGCCGCATTGGTTATATCCAAGGCTAACGTGGTGGTAACGAATGATACGGGATTGATGCACTTGGCGGCTTTTTATGAAAAACCCATGGTATGTATTTGGGGAAATACCGTTCCTGAATTTGGCATGTATCCTTACCAATCAACACCAGTTTTTCATGCACAAGTGAGAAATCTATCGTGTCGACCGTGCTCTAAGATTGGACATAATACCTGTCCTAAAGGTCATTTTGAGTGTATGCTCAAACAACAGACGAAAGAAATTTCCGAACAAATCACTTCGTTATTCTATCGAGAAAATTAAGAATTTCTTGAATTGCTTTGTTGTCGAAGGTGATCTCATTTGATCCATATTCGTTAGGACTTCCGGTGGCGGAAGGTTGGAACATGTGATTTAAACCGTCAAGCGCTTTGATTTCTTTGATTTTTCCAGCACTCGGATTGCAATAGGTGGCAATCGCTTCTAAATTCATTTTCGATGGAACTTGTAGGTCCGTGGTTCCATTGAGGGCTAAATAATGGCAGTCTAGTTGCTTGAGGTCGCTCATTGGGTTATAATTCAAGAAATAAATCATCCACGGATTAATGTAAGCATCTGAGTTCATTTTGACCCATGTTGATCGATCTTTAACACCACTTTCACGAAGCTGTTTTCTTTTAATTCCTTTAGCAAATTGGGTAAGAAACAATTCCGCTTTTTGCTTAACAAGGTGCATAGAATCCATGGTTAATAGCGGATAAAATGAGTCGGAAAAAGATTTAATTTGTTTTAATTCTTTCTCCGATGCACCCATTGCTTTTGAGATTAATACTTGCTGTTCTTTTAAAAGGTCTGAACCTAATACCCCAGGGCCTGCGAGAGAGATTACCCCATAAACCTCAGGATGTTTTGCTGCCACCATGTTGGCAATCATTCCCCCCTCACTATGTCCCATTAAGATAATTTTTTGGGTATCGATATAGGATAAGGTCTTGACAAACGCAATGGCTCCTTCGATGTCTGTTACAAAGTCTTTGGATGTAGCGCCATTAAACACCCCCTCAGATTTTCCAGTTCCCCGGTCATCCATGCGTAAAACACCATATCCTGAACGCGTTAATTGATCAGCTAAGACTAAGAACGGGCGATGACCAAGAATCTCTTCGTTACGGTCTTGTGGACCACTTCCTGTAATTAAAATAACGCAGGGAGTCTTGATCAACTTGTCTTGTTCAGGATGAGTCAGTGTACCACTTAAATTGAAATCTTCTGTTCGGTTATATATGGTTACTTCATCCTGTACATAGGGGATTGGCTCCTTAGGATCTTGAAGTTTTTTTGTTTCTTGCTGTTGGATTTCTTGTTGATTAAAATCGAGTGTGGCCTTGAATGCACCTTGCTTGAAATCTCCCTTAATTAGTAATGAGTCGGAAAGCGTTCCTTGATAAGAGGCGTGTAATTTATCGATGGTAAACGCCAATTTTTTTCCGTTAACTTCGATGGAACTCATAGGAATCCCAAATGCATTTTGTTTCGGACTGTCAAGGGTACCTTGCCAAGTTCCCATACTATCAGTAAGGTGTAAAACGAGTGGGAGTTTTTGACCCATTACATCTAAGGTGCCATACCAATTTCCGGAGAGTGATTGGCCAAAAAGTACAGCACTGCAAATTCCAAAAAGAACCAATAACTTATAACGCATCATCTATAAATAGTTTTTTAATTTCAACGGCTTCCGAGGGCTTCATTTTACCGGCAAGAATTAAATTCAATTCCCTTCGTCGCATGGCCCCATGAAATCGTTCAATTTCTTCTTCTGTTTCTGGAACAAGTTCAGGAACTTGAATTGGGCCACCATTTTGATCTACCGCTACAAAGGTGTAAATGGCTTGATTACATTTTTCGCGCACTCCAGTTACAGGGTCCTCCACAAAAACATCCACAAAAACTTCCATACTACTACTAAACGCACGTGACACTTTTGCTTCAAGCGTAACAATAGAGGATTGAGGAATAGGTCGTTTGAAAGAAACATTATTAACAGAAGCGGTTACCACAACGCGTTTGCAATGACGGTGTGCGGAAACACTTGCAATTACATCCATCCATGCTAATAACTGCCCACCAAATAAATTTCCCAAAGGGTTTGTGTCGTTCGGAAGTACAACATAGGTTGTTATGGAGGTGGATTCTTTGGCAGTTTTTGATTTCATAAGGTAAAGATAGTTAAATGAACTTTAATCCTTATTGAACGTTTGATTCGGTAGAATAAAATCGTATTTTAGCACGGTAAAAAATAGAAACATGAAGCATATCTATACCTTTTTTGTAGCATTCTTTTTAGTAAGCGTAACTGCTCAAGTGAAAACAAAAAACACCTTTGATCCGAGTAATGCCAGAGAAGGTGAAGCGGTAGAGTATTGTCATCAACACAAAAAAATGGCTGCCTTAATGCAGAATCCTGAATACCAGTATCACCGCATGATGGATTCCTTGGAAGAAATTCAGCTAGCAAAAAAGCCAATTCAAAAAGCTACGGTGTACAAAATACCAGTCGTGTTTCACGTATTGCACAACGGAGGGGTAGAAAATATTTCGGATGAACAGATTTACGATTGTTTGGATTTATTGAATCGTGATTATCGCTTGTTAAATCAAGACGCTAATAATGTCCATGCGGAATTCCAAGGAATGCCAGCAGATATTGAGGTGGAATTTTTGTTAGCTACAAAGGCACCTAATGGTCAATGTTTTAAGGGGATTACTCGAACACTTTCTCCAATGAGTTATGACGGTGCTGATGGCGGGAATCAAGTAGATGCGATTATTGCTGGAAACGATGTATTCAATGGTACTTGGCCAGGGAATAAATATCTTAATGTTTTTATTTGTGGAGATATTGGTGGTGCTGCTGGGTATACAACAAAACCTTCCGGTTGGTCTGCCACACAAATGACAAATGGCATTTGGGTGCTTCATGATTATGTGGGTTCAATTGGTACAAGTTCAGTTGGTACTAGTCGGACTATGACGCACGAAGTAGGCCATTGGTTAAATTTAGATCATACGTGGGGACCAAATAATAATCCAGGCAATGCTTCAAGTTGTTCAACAGACGATAATGTACAAGATACACCAAATTGTATTGGCGTACAGGCTTGTATTATGAGTTCGAATACATGTAATTCAGATAACGCGTATTGGGGATTTGATATCCGTGACAACATCGAAAACTATATGGATTATTCATATTGTTCTAAAATGTTTACTCAAGGACAAAAAACACGTATGAGAACGGCATTACAGAGCAATAATACAGGAAGAGCGAATGTGATTTCTGCTGCGAATCTAACGGCCGTTGGTGCGGGAACTGCTCCGTATTTGTGTAAAGCAGATTTTTCTTCAACACGAACTACGATTTGTGTTGGCGATACGCTTCAGTTCACCGATGAATCATACAACCTAGTTAATGGCTGGAATTGGGCATTTACCGGAGGAACACCAGCTACTTCAACGTCACAAAATCCAATTGTGGTGTATAACTCACCGGGCGTCTATAACGTTTCGCTTACTGCTACAGACGGTGGAACTAATGATTCCGAGACCAAAAACAACTTTATTCGTGTATTACCTGCTCCGGCTACTATTCCATTCTGGGAGGGATTTGAATCGTATGCTTCCTTGAATAACCTTATCAATTGGGAAGTAATTAATCAAGAGAATAACAACGCATTTACCATTGAAAACACGACAGGATATTCTGGAAACCAATGTGCGAAATTGGTGAATTTCGGTCAAGCACCATCTAATATCGATGAACTAATTAGCTCGCCTATCGATTTGTCTGTAGTACCAGCGAATGGTACGGTTACCTTGAGTTTCCGTTATTCATACAGAAAAAAACTAGCTGCGGATTACGAATACTTAAAGGTATTTATCACTGGAGACTGTGGAGAGAATTGGGTGCAACGAAAAACCTTAGGCGGTTCACAACTTAGTTCTATTGCTTTAGCAAGTTCATGGAAACCAAGCAGTCAAGCGGATTGGGCTACAGTACACATGACCAATGTAACCAGTAATTATTTTGAGCAAAACTTCCGTGTGAAATTTCGCTTTGAAGGAGAAGGTGGAAACAACTTTTATTTAGACGATATCAATTTGTATAGCGGGTCTCCTTCAAATACCATTGTATTAGGTGTAACTGAAGATCAAAACTTAAACAACATCACTTTGTATCCTAATCCGGTTCAAGATGAATTGTCTGTAGAGTATACTGCCACATCGGCTTCTGAACTAACCGTGAGTATCGTGGATATGGCAGGAAAACTGATTCAAGCGCATCGAATTCAGTCTAATACCGGTCAAAACATCATCATGATGGATACGAAAGAACTAGCTGCTGGGAAATATACGTTATTGCTCCAAGGAAAAAGCGGAAAGACAACCCTTCCGTTCATTAAGCACTAATCCTTAAGGTAGGACCTTAGTTTATTTGCTAAAGGTTTTCCTAGTTTAAGGTCTTGTTCTTCAAGGCTGGCCTTTTTAAATTGTTTCAAGCTGGCAAAATGCGCTTGTATTTTTTGACGAGATTTATCCCCAATCCCCGGAATTTGATTGAATTCAGAAGATAAAAAAGAATTACTTCGTTTATTGCGGTGATGTGTTATACCGAATCGATGCGCTTCATTTCGGATATGTTGAAGCAATAATAGCCCCGGATTGTTTCGATCCAAAAGTATGGGGTATGTATCCCCGGGGAAAAAGACCTCTTCAAGTTTTTTGGCTAAGCCAATTACGGGAACTTTACCTCTAAGATTTAATATTTCAAGGGCCTCTAATGCGGCCGAAAGCTGCCCTTTCCCGCCATCAATAACGATAAGGTCGGGTAAGCTTCGGTTTTCATCTAAAACGCGTTTATATCGCCTATGGACTATTTCTTTCATAGAAGCGAAATCATCAGGTCCGATAACTGTTTTGATATTAAAATGTCGATATTCTGAACTAGCGGGTAGCCCGTTTTTAAAAACTACGCAAGCGGCCACAGCATTTGTCCCTTGAAAGTTGGAATTATCGAAACATTCAATGTGCTTTGGCGCAACAGGTAAGCGTAATCCTTTTTGCAAGTGTGCCATGCGATCCGTTACGTTAACAACATTCTTCGGTGCTTCCGTTTGATTGGTGCGATGTTTTATGTTTTTAAGCGAGAAGGTAATAAGATCTGCTTTTTCCCCTCGTAAGGGTTTGCTAAAATGAAATCCCGGAAGGTCATTGGTGATATCTATATTGCTTATAATTTCATGTTCTTGGCTATTGAATCCCATGTATAGCTGATGCCAAATAATCTTCGCTAAGTCATCTAATGATTCATTGATCGGTAAATTGACCTGCTCAGAAATAGAAAAATCAACACGCCCTTCTCGAACCCACAGGTAATTATATAAAACCAAGTGATCTTCTTGAGATAAGGTTAGCACATCGCAGTTGATTTTTGGATTATTTACCATGACCGATTTGGCATGATATCCTTCAAGTGCTTCAAGTTTGGATTTCACCAGATGTGCTTGTTCAAACGCCAAGTTATTTACATGTTCGTTCATTTGCCGTTTAAGCGCTTGAATCAACGTAAAAGTTTTTCCCTTAAGGAGTAACCTAATCTCTGCTATATACCCCTCGTAAAGCTCATTAAGTCCAGCGTTAATGCATGGGCCATCACAGCGTTTCAGATGATATTCTAAGCAGACTTTGTACTGCTTTCGTTCAATGGCTTGGGGAGATAAATCCAACGAACAGGTGCGAATCGGATATAGTTCATGAATAATATCTAAGAGTTGCCTATGAATTTTCCCTTTGGGGTAGGGACCAAAATATTCATCTTTGTTGGCATACCTGGTTCGGGTTATAAAGACGCGCGGGAAGGGTTCCTTTTTTAGGCAAATCCATGGATAAGTTTTGTCATCCTTTAATAGAATGTTATACCGTGGTTTATTTTCTTTGATGAGGTTGTTTTCAAGCAACAAGGCATCCATTTCTGAGTCAACCAGTATCAGTTCAATCGAATCAATTTGCCTTACAAGAATTCTTGTTTTGGCATCATCATGTGTTTTGTTGAAATAACTAGAAACCCTTTTTTTTAGGTGTTTGGCTTTGCCTACATATAATAGTTTCCCTTTCGCGTCATAGTATTTATAGACCCCTGGGGAATCGGGTAGGAGCGTAAGAAATCCTGGATGAGTAACTTCGATCCTCATACTGCGAAAGTACAAAAAAAAAGCCCCGGATTCCGGGGCTTTAACTACTTGAAGCGCTTACTTAATGTTTAATTACTTGTTTCGTAATCGTTCCTTGATTTGTTGAAATTACCACATGGTAAATTCCTTTTGCTAGGTTACTTAGTTCTAATTCAGCAACAGATCCATTAAGTTGTGAAAGCTGACGAACGATTTTTCCTGTGATATCAAGTACATCAATTTGATTCGTTTCTTTAGCTAACTCACCCAATGCAATCGTTACTTTATTTTCTGTAGGATTTGGATAAATAGTTACCAGGTCCGCGTTTAGGCTCTCAAGTCCTGACGCAGCCGTAATGTTTACCGTATAATCCTCTGTTTCACCATAGGTTGAAACGGCGCATGGATCAATAGCTCCATCCGGCGAATAAGAAATTCGCACACGCATGTTGAGTGCACCGGTAGTTGCAGTCATTGGGACCGTGAAATTAAATACATTACTCCATCCGGTAGCCACAATCACATAGCCTACTTGTTCCCCAGCATCGTTGAAATCCATGTCGTTATTGTAATCAATCCATAGTGCGATTTCATCATCCGTGTAGGCTCCTGGATTTGCTTGGCCGGTTATCCCTGGCGTAATAGTTGCGGAATAAGCAGTGCCTTTTGCTAAGGTGGTAGACATGTTGCTGTAGTCTACATATCCTCCCGCAGTACACGCACTGGTGTTGTTTATGGTATTTAACTGTACTCCTCCAATAAATTCATCACAGGCGTTAGAAATCGATGGTGTACAAGGCCCGGTTTGTTGAACCACATTGATATAGTTTGTCTTTACCTCCGAATCGCTACCCATGGCATTTGTAGCGACTAGCGTTACTGTATATTGACCAACGGTATTAAAGGTAACAATTGGATTCTGTGAGGTTGCGCTAGTACCACTTGTGTATGCCCAGCCACTGCCAGATATGGTCCAAGCCCATGATGTAGGAACTCCAGTTGACTGATCTGTAAAGGTAACATTGCTACCCACATTTACTGTGGTTGGTGTTCCAATGAAATTAGCTACTGGAACTGATGGGGAAGAACACGGGTCAGCAGAACCATTTTGTGTTAATGCGCCCGTATTCGCTGGATCCAAGAATGGTTTTAATTGACGATTATTTGCTGCCGTACCATTAGATGTCCAGTGATAAGAAATTTTACCATAAGAATCTGGAGCGGTTTGTGCATTACAAAAGGACCCTCCGCCTGTTAAGGTTCCAATTATACGACCTGCTGAATTATTAAATAATGGAGAACCAGAAGAGCCTCCTTCAGTAACACCATAGCCATTCGTATTGGAAGACCAAACAATTCGCCAATGTGTATTTGGTGTGCTTCCTCCCCATGTTGTTGAAACTGTATTCCCACTGAATGTTGATATTTTCTTAATGTCTCCTGCTGGATGATGGATTCCAGTCCCGCCTGTAGTCGCAGTATTGTTGGCATCCCAGCCATTCCAATACGCATTAAAGTTTGCAGATTTTAAGGTTGTAATAGTAGATGCTTGATTTGCTGCGGTACCCATTTGTACTAATAAAAAGTCTGAACCAGTAGTTCCTCCTCCATCTCCTGCATCTGCCAATTTAAAGCAACCACTAATAAAGTAATCATCTAAAGTTCCTGCGGTATTTGGATTGGTACAGTTCGGAGATTCATAGCGGAAATAAAACTTCCATTGATTAAAGTCTGCTGCAGTGCAATTCACCCCACAATGTAATGCAGTTAAAAACAAGGGCTTACAGTCATTTGCTAAATTGTTTATCAGGGATCCAGAACACCAACCAGCTTGGGCGCCTTCAACCACATAGATACGTGCTACACCGCGTTTCTCATCTTGCCAGTTATCACCAACTGGAGAACAATTTACGTTGACCTCACACACATCAGATTCATTTATTTTTTCGTCTGTGCTGGTTCTTGTAGAGCGATAGTTGTACATGATACGGTCAATGAATAATTCGGATGGTGTTGCATTTTTTTGTTCAGTTAAAATCAATACCATTTCGTCACCGCTACAAAGTGCGGCATTATACATAAAGTGATCCTCAACATCCTTAGACGTTAATACGTGGTGTAATAAAGCTCCTTGATTATTTTTAATTTCTAGGGTCGAATTACCATATAGTTTAAAGGTTTGAAATAAGAAGCTTAATGCTTCAGCACCTTGGGAGCTAACACGCAATTTCCATTGACGGTCTCCATTTGCAAGGGTAGTCCAAATACCTGCATTTTGCGGCGAAAGATTAACTGTTCGAGCCACACCAATTCGATAAAGAAGGCCTTGTTTATCACGTAAAATATCTTCTTGCTGTAATTGCACCAAATTTGGCGCAGCAACCTGTGCGGTTGGCACTTCCTTACCAAACATTTGTTTTGAGAACACATGAACCTGTGCTTGAATTGAGATAGTTAGTGCAAAAGCACTAATACATCCGAGTAAAAGTTTTTTCATAGAGAAAGGATTTTGTTTAATTTCACTCACAAATATACAATTTTTAACGTTCAAAAAATGGTAAGAATTTGCGTCGTTGAGGACGACCCGATTTTAATGGAGTTTATTTTATTTAACCTTGTTAAAGAGGGATATAGCACCCTAAAATATACACACGGTGACCATGTTATGGCAAACATGCAGCAGGTAATTACCTGCGATTTAGTAATGCTTGACAACATGCTCCCAGGGCATTCTGGTATAGAATTATGTAAAGCAATTCGCTCCCTTAGCAATGTGCCTATCTTATTTTTATCCGCAAAAGGAAATACCTCTGATCGTATAGAGGGATTGAAAGCGGGGGCCAATGATTATCTGGCCAAGCCGTTTAACTTAGAAGAATTAATGCTTAGAATTCAAGTATTGATTCCAAAACATACACTTTCCTATAAACTCGGATTATTTGAACTCGATTTTGAGTCCATGGAGGTATCGAATACAACGACTCAAGAAATTCATACCTTGTCAAAAAAAGAAATGACCTTACTTAAGCTTTTTGTAGAAAATGAAAACCGGGTATTATCTCGTGATGAAATTTTAGATAAAGTTTGGGGAGAGGATGTATACCCTACAACCCGAACAATTGATAACTTTGTATTGGCTTTTCGTAAGATGTTTGAAGGAGATCAAAAACACCCAAAATATTTCCATTCAATTCGCGGGGTTGGGTATAAATTTATTAATCAAAGCAATTAAATCATGTTTACAGGGATTGTTGAGGAAATGGCACGTGTGGTTCAACTTGAAAAGCACCAAAACAACATTACGCTTACCTTAACCACAGCCTTAGCGCCTTCGTTTAATGTGGATCAAAGTGTTTCTCATAATGGCTGTTGTTTGACTGTTGTTCATGTCAACCCATCTACCGCCGAATATCAGGTTACTGCAATTCATGAGACAATTGTGAAAACAAATCTGGCCGACTGGAAGCTTGGAGATTTAGTCAATTTGGAGCGAAGTATGCAGTACAACGGCAGGCTTGATGGGCATATTGTTCAAGGCCATGTTGATACGGTTGGGATTTGCAATGCCATTGAAGACCAAGAAGGGAGTTGGAAATTCACCTTTACCTATGACGGGGATCAATTGACTGTAGAAAAAGGTTCCATTACGGTGAACGGCGTTAGCCTAACGGTAGTCGATGCCCGACCGAATCAATTCAGTGTTTGCATTATCCCATATACGTATGAGCATACAACCTTTCATCAACTTGCCTTGGGTGACCGCGTTAATTTAGAGTTTGACATTATTGGGAAATATGTGCAACAATACATGAAAGCATATGAGAATAGATGAAGCACAAGCCTTAGTTGATCAATGGATTAAAGAGAACGGTGTTCGCTATTTTGATCCCTTAACGAACATGGCAATGCTTGCTGAAGAAGTAGGTGAGGTTGCGCGAATTATGGCTCGAAGATATGGTGAGCAAAGTGAAAAAGAATCAGATAAAAACAAGGATTTAGGAGATGAATTGGCGGATGTAATGTTTGTTTTAATTTGCATTGCAAATCAAACAGGGATCGACCTAACTCATGCCATGATAAAAAATCTAGATAAGAAAACGCAACGGGATGCCGAGCGGCATTTGAAGAATCCTAAATTAAACCCCTAGTGTTTATTCATCCGAGGATGTGCATGCCGATAGATTTGATTTAATTGCGCAAAGGAGTTGTGTGTATATACTTGTGTTGCAGCAAGCGAAGTATGTCCAAGCAAGGCTTTTAATGTTTCAAGTCCAGCACCATTATTTAGCATGTGAGTAGCAAAGGTGTGGCGTAATACGTGCGGACTACGTTTATCTAAGGTAGTAAGCGTACCAAGCATTTGATGAATCTTTCGATATACGAAAGCCGGATAAAGTGGCTTACCGTTTTCTAGAATCAACAAGCGATTACATTTGGCGTATACTGTTCGTGCAGCGATATAGCGGGTGAGTATATGGTGCAAGGAGGAACTAATGGGAATGATTCGCTCTTTATTTCGTTTTCCCAATACCTTGATGCTATTGGATTGAATATCTTGAATGCTCAACCCAATAAGTTCGCTCAAACGAATGCCTGTTTGGTAAAATAATTCAAGCATTAATTCATCGCGTAAGCCGTTAAAGTCGCTATTAAATAGGTGCTTCGTTCGGTCTGAGCCTAGTTCTTGCTCTCTAGCAAAGGAGGGGAGTCGTTTTTCAACTTTTGGTCCTCGAATTCTTGACATCGGATTTTCAACACATATACCTTCTTTCCTTAACCACTTAAATAGCGTGCGTAAGGAGGCTAATTTGCGATTTACACTTTTATTTGAATACCCATCCTCCATAAGTTGCACAATCCATCCACGAATAAATACAGATTTCAGTTGGGGAATATCTTGCAGAGTAGTTACTTCTGAAAATACAATGAATTGCTCTAAGTCCGTCGTATAGGCGACTAGGGTATGTTCAGAAAAACGCTTTTCAAAGCGCAAGTATTCGTAGAATTTTTGGAGCATAAAAAAAGGGGCCTAAGCCCCTTAACGAAATATGAGTTGTAATGTTACAATTGTTGTGATTGCATACGTTGCTTATATGCGGCACGAATTACTTCTTGACGTCGAGAAATAGATGGTTTTTCGAATTCTTTGCGCGCTCGAAGTTGTTTCATTACGTTCGTTTTTTCAAACTTTTTCTTGTACTTCTTAAGTGCACGTTCGATGTTTTCACCTTCTTTAATCGGAATAATAAGCATATGTTCTAACTTTTAGGATTGCAAAGATACGGTAAACCGCTAAAAATCCAAATTTATTTTATTAAATCTCTTGAGATTACTAATTTTTGAATTTCTGAGGTTCCTTCACCAATCGTTAGAAGTTTAGAATCTCTCAAGAATTTCTCTGCTGGATACTCTCGAGTATAACCATAGCCCCCCATGATCTGAACCGCTTCGTTACCGCATTTTACGGCCACTTCTGATGAAAAGTATTTTGCAAAAGCGCCTTCTTTCGTAACACTTAATTTATTGTTTTTTCTGTATGCCGCTTGAAAGGTTAATAGTTCGGAAGCTTCAATTGCTGTAGCCATATCAGCCAGTTTAAATGCAATGGCTTGAAATCCTGCAATAGGTTGTCCGAACTGTTCACGTTCTTTTGCATACTTAACCGATGCTTCGAAAGCGCCTCTGGCGATCCCACAACCCAGCGCCGCGATAGAGATCCTTCCACCGTCTAACACCTGCATGGCTTGCTTAAACCCTTGTCCAACTTCACCAATTACGTTTTCTTGGGGAACACGGACATTATCGAAGATTAGTTCAGCGGTTTCACTTGCTCGTACACCAAATTTATCTTTGATTTTGACTGCTGAAAAACCAGGCATATCTTTTTCGATAATAAAGGCTGTAATTCCGTTGCTATCTAATAGTTCACCTGTTCGAACAAGAACCACGGCTACATCTCCAGAAAGCCCATGAGTAATCCAATTCTTGGCACCGTTTATGATCCAATCATTCCCGTCTTTTACAGCGGTAGTTTTCATACGCATGGCATCCGAACCAGTATTTGGTTCTGTTAATCCCCATGCGCCAATAAACTCTCCACTGGCCAGCTTGGGTAGGAAACGTCTTTTTTGTTCTTCGTTCCCGTGATAATAAATATGTCCGGTACACAAGGAGTTGTGTGCTGCTACACTAAGGCCAATTCCTCCGCACACTCTTCCAAGTTCCATTAAGGCTGTCGCATACTCAAAATAAGTAAAGCCTGATCCACCATATGTTTCAGGAACGAAAATACCGAGTAATCCCAGTTCTCCCATTCGTTTCATGGTTTCCACGGGAAAATACTCGTCGCGATCCCAATCCATCATATGGGGTCTGATTTCTTTTTCTGCAAAGTCGCGCACCATTTGTGCAATCATTTGCTGGTTTTCATTTTTCTCGAAGTTCATGTTGATTGATTTGTTGATGTTAATACTGGACGAGATTTGATATGTTTTCGGTGTAGGTTTTTAGTTTTTCACGGCCATCTAAAGATTGCAATTCAACCATAAAATTGAATCCTGCAACAACCCCTTGGCATTTTTGAATTAGTTCTGCGGCTGCGGCTGCAGAACCTCCTGTGGCTAAAAGGTCATCATGAATTAAGATGCGGTCTCCAGGGGTAAGGGCATCAGAATGCATTTCAATTACTGCTGACCCATATTCCAGATCGTAAGCATGTGAGATTTTCTCGTACGGCAACTTACCTTTTTTTCGAATCATAATAAACGGAATGCCTAGTGCCATAGCTAAGGGAAATCCAAATAAAAAACCCCTGCTCTCAATCCCTGCAATTCCTTGAAGATTGTCTGACCTAAATTGTTCTGTCAACGATTGAAGGATTTCATTGCTCAGACCAGCATTCAACATAATAGGAGTAATGTCTTTGAATACAATTCCTTCCTTTGGAAAATCATGCACATCTCTAATGGCTTGCGTAATTTTATTTGATAGTTCCATATTACAAAGATACGTATGGTTCTAACTTCTCAAAATCTTCTGCGTTAATTAAATGTGATTTCCGAAGTTCGAATAGCGATTGGTAGCCCCCAAGTTGTATTCTTATTTTTACGATGGAATTAGCTTGCCAACGATTCAAATAAGGATGTTGATTAAGTTCCTCAGCATTCGCCTTGTTTATAGAGATTTTACGAATCTGTGTTTCTGAAAAATCAAGTTTACTGCAAAGGATTTCATAGGTCTCAGCATTCATTTTATATACTTCTAGCAATTGCTCTTTTTTATGAAAACCACCAAGGGCCCGTTCGTATCTCATGATCATTTTTGCATAGAACGGACCAATTCCTCTAATAGAAACTAATTTGGCGCTATCTATCGAACCAATTGTGATTCGCTTTGGTTGGTTTTCGGGTTGAAGAGTAGCTGCGTTTGTGAGGATATGGTTCGGTACTTTGTTGGGAAATATGGTGGAGTCTTTAATGCGTAGAAAAAGTGCCTCGGGAATCACAAAAATCCGTTTTAAATCCTCATTTGATTTTAATGGATATTTACAAAATTTCAATACTACTTCGGCTTGTTTTTGTGTTAATCCAAGCGCTATCCATTGCGCTTTGGTGTATTCATTTGGATTGAATTTTGACGGGGGGACGCGGTATCGACTCTGTCTATAAGTTAATAATCGCTTGCGTTCAGTTTTTTTAAACTGGTTTATTTTTTTCAAGGCAGTAATCTTTATTTTAATCGGATCGCCAGGAAAGCACGTTCTAAGAATTCGGGGAGTTAGCACAATTCCTAAGGCTAGGACACTCCATATAAAAAGACCTGATTTGGTTTGACTCGTAAGTTTGGGTTGATTTATCATAACCCATTTAAAACGGCCTTTTATCGCGTCCTATTGTTTTTTCGCTGTAAGAAAGTAAACTGGAATACCCAAGGCAACAATGAAAAGCCCAATTAAGGTATTTAACGGACTGTAAACTAATAGTATCAGACATATAGCGCTGGTGACTGCTATATATATTATGGGGAGAATTGGGTAACCAAATGCTCGGTATGGACGAGGTGTATCTGGTTCAGTTTTTCGCAATCGAAAAATACCTGCAATGGTTAACACGTAGAACAACAAACTTGCAAACGTACTATACGTCAATAAGTCTTCGTATTTCCCAGACAAACACAATACGGATGCCCAAAGGCATTGAATCCATAAGGCGGCGCTTGGAATTCCATGGGTATTTAGTTCATTCGCCTTTTTAAAGAACAACCCATCTTTGGCCATTGCATGATATAATCTAGATCCAGCAAGAATTAACCCATTATTACATCCAAAGGTTGAAACCATAATTAAGCCGGCCATAATTAATACACCGGCATCTCCAAAAATCACATGAGCAGCAGCTGCGCCCACGCGGTTACTTGGAGCATTCATAATATCTTGGTTTGGCAAAAGCATCAGATAGGCTACATTGGCTAACACATAAATGAGCGTAACTAGTAAGGTCCCAAAGAATAAGCTCCGCGGGATATTTCGTTTCGGATCTCTAATTTCCCCAGCAATGAAGGTGACATTATTCCAGGCATCGGCGGAAAACAACGAATTGATGATGGTCGCGCCTAACGCACCTACCAGGGCCCAACCCAATAAGGGGGTTTTTGTAATGACACCTGAATCTGTACGGGAAGTTTTAAAGGCTGTCCACGCATCAGACATATTTAACTCAAACACATTGGATTTGATGCCTAAGTATATCCCGAGTACGATCAATGCAAAAAGTGCAAATAACTTGGCCGAGGTAAAGATAAACTGGATGATCTTACCGTTTTGTAATCCTTGTGAATTAGAATAGGTGAGGAGCAAAACTGAACCTATTGCAACCATATGAGCATAGGTGATTTTGAGAAATATGAGGTCAACGATCACCTCATTCAAGCCGGGAAAGAATACTGCCGTATATTTAGCAAAAGCAACAGCCACTGCGGCAATTACCCCGGTTTGAATTACGGTAAACACTGTCCATCCGTAAAGAAATGATGGAAGTCGTCCAAAAGCTCGTTGGATATAAACGTATTGTCCACCGGCATTCGGCATCATACCTGCCAATTCCCCATAACTCAAGGCTGCTAAGATGGTAATTAAGCCTGTTAATATCCATAAAACCAACATCCATGCAGGCGAACCGATATCGTTCATCATGATTGAAGAAACAATAAAAATTCCTGATCCAATCATTGACCCTGCAACAAGCAGCGTAGCATCAAGGAGGCCTAACGATTTTTTTGGGGCATCGCCCATGTCTTACACTGATTTAATGACTACCTATTTATGCAAATGAGAGTTCTTTCTACTGTATACAAAATATATGATTAGCCCAAGAGCCATCCATGCACCTGCTACTTTTAGCGTTTGAATATCCAACGAAACAATCATTGCGGTACATACAAGGATCCCAAGAATTGGAACTAATGGTACCAATGGCGTTTTAAACGGTCGAACAAATTCCGGATTTTTTACCCGCATTATCCAAACTCCGGCACTAACAAGGATGAACGCAAACAAGGTTCCGAAAGAGGTGAGGTCTCCAGCTACACTTCCTGGAACGAATGCCGCAAATAATCCAACAAATAAAAATAAAATCCAGTTGGCTTTATATGGCGTTTGGAACTTTGGATGCAATTCACCAAAGGCTTTTGGCAATAACCCGTCGTTACTCATCGAATAAAATACGCGGCTTTGGCCCATAAGCATAACTAATATAACGCTAGAAAATCCAGCCAATATCGCCACATTTACTCCGGTAGCTAACCACTCGTACCCTTTCATGTATGTACTAATGGTATAGGTTACGGAGGCTTCTTTTCCAAGTGCCGGATCACCAAAATCAGACCAAGGTGCAACACCTGTTAATACATGACCGAAGAGAATATATAATACCGTACATACTACCAATGACCCTAATATTCCAATGGGCATATCTCGTTTTGGATTCTTTGCTTCTTGCGCTGCG
>Ga0208311_1000141_pt1 | contig 21579 bp, 14 predicted proteins | sample Colrivmet1562A02_FD_187683 | JGI IMG/M metagenome (GOLD analysis project Ga0208311, IMG submission 187683) | Estuarine microbial communities from the Columbia River estuary - metaG 1562A-02 (SPAdes) (version 2) | ecosystem: Environmental > Aquatic > Marine > Intertidal zone > Estuary | place... | reverse complement strand
TCAGAACGTCGTGAGACAGTTCGGTCTCTATCTGTTGTGGGCGTTAGAAATTTGAGAGGACCTGCCTCTAGTACGAGAGGACCGGGGTGGACATACCTCTGGTGTACCTGTTGTGGCGCCAGCTGCACCGCAGGGTAGCTATGTATGGATGAGATAAGCGCTGAAAGCATCTAAGCACGAAACTCGCCTCAAGATGAGATTTCTTTTAAGGGCCGTGGTAGACGACCACGTTGATAGGCTACAGGTGTAAAGACAGTAATGTCAAAGCCGAGTAGTACTAATAACCCGTAGACTTACAACTCAAACTTTATTTATTTTTTTACTGCTTCGATCATCCGATATATCAATACCCATTTTTAGCTTTGGGTGTCTATAGCAGCATGGTCCACCTCTTCCCATTCCGAACAGAGAAGTTAAGCCTGCTTGCGCTGATGGTACTGCCCTTTTGAGGGTGGGAGAGTAAGTCGACGCCGCTTTTATAACCCTGACATTCGAAAGAGTGTCAGGGTTTTTTTTTGAACAACACCCTTAAAAGTAAGTTTATATGGAAAGGTGGGGTATCCCTGACGGTTCGGTCGGGATGCGTCTGCAACGTCAGCATAAGTCGACACGGCTTTTATAACCCTGACATTCGAAAGAGTGTCAGGGTTTTTTTTTGAACAACACCCTCAAAAGTTATAGAGAATAAACAGGAGAGTCCTGTCGTTTGCTAAGCACCACAAGGATGTATGCTAAAACGTGAGTTTAAGTGAAAACCGCTTTTATTACTCTATCATTCCTTAGAGTCGTCAGATTTATACACTTTATTATAACCCTTTTATTAACTTCATTCAGTTCTGTGATGGTTTCTAATGAAGCGCTGGGTTAGATTGACTTTCTTTTGATTTTATTCGCGTGGTTACATAAATTGTATACTTCATTGGCAATGGTACTTTTCATTGCAATTTTCACTGAGTATAATACATTTGGTAGGAATTCGAAACCTAATGAATAGTACATGTTAAACCAATATCCTTACTGTGATGATAAATGGCTTTGGTTAAGCGTTACCTGGATGAACGAATGCAATGTGATTTAGCATGTTTTAGCGAGAAATTTATTTAAATATTTCCTTCGAATTGGGTACCTATAAAGTTTCCTTATTCTGATTTTTTGAATTTATAGTCCAGTCTTATTTATGTATCATTCTTCAGCATTCCTGAATTATTTTTTGAAATTATTTCTGTAGTGGAAGTTAAATTAAACCCGAAGATTACACGGGGTAAAGGTAACTAGCATCAAAATTTGTTTAGTAAAATTCCTTGATTACCTAATACCTATTGACATTTTAGGGAATGATAGATATTGGTTGCTTTCGTTTTACCCAAGCACAGCATTTGAACCAATCAACGTGCCCGATATGCTATACACTATAGAATGCTGGCCAAGAAAAGTTTTAGAAGCTAGTTTCGATTAATTAAGATAAATCTTCTTTTTGAGATCAGGTGAAATCCCTCCCTTATGCAGGTAAATATTAATTGTTTTCAATCGGAAATATTGTTCCGAAACATATAAATATCCTTTCGGATAGTTACCTGTTCCCCATGAATTCTTAACCAGTAAATAGTTAGTTCCATTTTGGTCCTTATACATACCTACGATATGCATACCATGGTCATCCGTAGTAGTCTTATTATCGTATCCTTTTTGACGCATTTCTGCGGTAACCGAAACTTCTTTGGTTGGGCTTAGAAACGCGTTTGAATTTCGATCTGCACCCGCATCGTTGTAGTTCCTATTATCTTTTCCAGATACTTGAATGGTACTAGGGTCTTCAGGAACCAATGCAATCCCATTTTTGAAACTGAACCCTTTCTCTGATACATCTGCTCCCCATGCAACAGTATAGCCATTCGCTAACGCATTGGAAACAGTTGCCATTAAATCATCTAACCCTACATTATAAGAATCACCCCAATTATAATTATCGGGGATAGCTAATTGACATTTAGCATAAGGTGCATGATTAGTGAATGAGGTTAACGAAACATAGTCATCCATAGTTAATCCGATACTTGCGGCATAGGATTGTGGTGTGTATTTTTTTCCTTTCCATTCAAATTCTTTAATGTCTTTGCCCACATAGGCGTCTAAAATGCCGTTAACTGCAGGTTTCCAATTGGAGCTAATTCCATTCGAACTAGCACTCATGTATTTAAGTAAGCCTTGAACAGAACCATTCAGAACTTCAAAGAATTCTGCGTGGTCATACGATTCATTTCCGTTTAAGCCGTTATAAACATCGTAAGGAACGATACCATAATTTTTAATCACCCAAGGTATGTCATGAAAAGCACCCCCTTCACTGAAGTTGATTTTTCCGTCCATACGAATAAACTTATCTGCTTTATTCTCATAAGATTTTCTCACCACAAACATTTCTGAAAGTGCATCTGGTGTTTTATTCCCTTTGCGGATTAATTCAGATTCAAAAAAAGAAAGGCCAGAGAAACTCCAACACGTTCCTGTTTTACCTTGACTTTGAACGGGTGTAGCATCTAAATGGTAAACCTTGGTGAATTTGTAGTTACTTCCTTCGATATTCGTAACAGGTTGAGAGTATGCGAAGAAAGTAAGGGATAATAATGCGGTAAAAAATATGGTTTTCATAGGTGTTATTTTAAAATCCAAGTATCTATATTCAGTGATTTTGCTTTAAGATGAATGTTATTTATGGCTTGGTCTGATATCCCTTGCCCAAGCGATACCTTATAAAGGCCTCCTTCATGAAGAATAGTACAACTAAAGCCTAACAAATTGAGTTTTTGGCTTAATCGATTTGCATTTTGTTCACTTGAGAAACATCCTGCAATGCAATACATGGTATGTGCTTCAACTGTAAATGTTGATTGGTCATTAGTTAAAACTACCGGGTTTGTATGTGCATCATACGCATCGGTGTATGTTGATTCTATCGATACGTCTTCAATGTGTGGTAGGTTAACAGTAGCTTCCACATAGCTACTAGCACCTTGAGTCTTGAATGGATTGAAATCCTGATAAGAAAACATACCAGATTGAATCGCTGGCGTTTTGACGGGAATCCATATCGAATAAAATGCTATAGGTAAAGCGATCGCCGCAGCCGCAGCATATTTCCATACAGCAGATTTATGCGGTCTTTGAATTTCTAGAGGCGTAGTTATTACTTTCTCTGTAGAAGCAGGAACAAAATGGATAACTTCTAATCCATAAGCGCTAAGTAATAAATTAAATGATCGATCCTGCTCGAATTGTATGTTCCCTTCTGAATCCTTCCAAAACTGACCGATTTTTGAAATTTTCAGTGTCTTTCCGAGGGTGATGGTTTTATTCCATTCATTGACCTCTTGCTCAATAGCGTGAATACTTTCGGAATACCTTACATTATTAACTAAGCTGAATCGATTGGCCAATAATCCATCATTATCTTTCAATTGAATATTAAATGCAATTTCCTTAAATGGTGGTAATGCCAAGCCGAGTTCAAAATCAATACGTGCACTCTTCTGTTTGATTATGAAACCCCCAAAGGAAGGTATTACTACACATTCATTCGACTGCAATAAATCCGGAAGAATTTCAGCTATACACTTCATACTTCAAATTTACGAAAACTTAGAAAGAAATAAAAATGAACTTATAACAGACGTAGCACCAGATCAAGGTCTTCAGGTACATCTATATTTGGTGTTTCAATATCGGTTTCTATCGTTCTAATCGGATATCCGAAATACAACCATCTAAGTTGCTCAAGTGATTCACAGGTTTCTAATTCAGTTACAGGTAACTTAATTAATTCTTTAAGAATAGTTGTCCGATAGGCATATAATCCAATGTGTCGCAGCGGAGAAAAGTTAGAAGAAAACTTTAGTGAAGGTATAGCAGATCTGCTAAAAAGTAAGGCATCATTTTTATGATTAACCACAACTTTTATGCGATTAGGGTTGTCCAAATCAGCTCGTTCTATATTCTTAGTTACAAGCGTTGCAATCTGTACCTCATCACGCTGAAAGGCTTGGATTAGCAACGAAAGTTGACGTGGATCTACCAAGGGTTCATCTCCTTGAATATTCAAAATGACATCCATCTCTGGATAAAGAGCAGCAAGTTCACCACAACGTTCAGTCCCAGAAACGTGAGTGGACAAGGTCATCATAACCTCCCCTCCAAATGAACGTACATGTTGATAAATGCGCTCATCGTCTGTTGCAACTATAACCTTTGAGAGTTCTTCACATCTACTCGCCCCTTCATATACGCGTTGAATCATGGTTTTACCCTTGATATCAATTAACGGTTTACCAGGAAACCGACTGGAACCAAAACGAGCAGGGATTATTCCTAATACCTTCATTAGAATTTCATCGCTAATTGAACCAAGAAGTTTCGTGGTGCTTGAATATCTCCAGGACGACTTGAAGTTTCTGAATTAAAAACATTATTCGCAATAACACTTACCTTGAAGGTATCGTTAACTTGATAACCCACCCGAGCATCGAATACTAAATTACCTTTATTGTATACACTTCGATACGCTTTAAGTCCAGGCAAGATGTACGTGTTTTGAGCAATAGGTTCTTCAAAAACTTTATCAATATTTCTCATAAAACTGTTGTAACGATTCGATACACCAAAACTCCATTTTTTATACACTGCCTCTATATCAGCTCTCACTAAATGTTTGAACCTATATTTTAACATGTTCGTGGTACTATCTGAGTTGTATACTGAATATTTAGGATTCTTATTTAAGGAAACAGGATTCATATAGGTATATCCAATGAGCGAAACAACTTCTACATCGCCAATTTTACCCATGCTATTGAAAGATAATTCAAGGCCTGTAATTCGCGCATTTTCTACGTTTTGAGCACCAAAGCCTATAATTTGATTGATGGTATACCCTAAGGTTTGTTGAACATAAATAAGCTCAGCGAGTCCCGCGCTGGTATAAGGGTCAATTTGATTTCCATTGGAAGGGTTGTAGAATCCAAAGGAAAATTCAATCATGTTGTCGTAATTATTAATAAATCCTGACACATCGATCATCCCTTTCCAATCTCCCATTTTCACCCCTTGTTTAATTCCAATTTCCGCAGCCCATCCCGTTTCAGGCTTTAAGTTTGCATTTGGGAAAATATTCAATGCACCTACTGATGTACTGGTAAAACGCTCACCTACCGAAGGGTATCGTATCCCTTGTCCGAATGATGCCCTTAAATGCGTGTATTTTTGCAGTTCATAATGAGCCCCCGCTCTAAACACCGGATAAAATGGAAGGACAGTATTCCCAATTTTAAAATCAGAATCACCTTTTTTGTTATCCATTGTGAAGTATTCTGCACGCATCCCCCCGGTAAAATCAAATTTACCAATGTGGTGATCATACTGTGCATAAGCTGCCGCATTGTTTGATGAATGGTCGCCGAATAAATTAGAAAAGACAACATTATGGGTCCCAAATAACCCTGTAACAAGGGTGCCTCCCGATTTGAAATTACGCTGAAAATTATAGTCTGCTATGTACACAACAGCTCCATTACTTTGTTGATCATTGCTGATATTTTTATTGGTCGTAAGGTAGGCTCTAGTTTTAATGCTATGTTTATTATTGTGTTTATCAATATACTTGACATATGGATCGATAAACAGGCGATTAGATAGGTTGTAGGTTAGGGTAGATGCTGGGTTTGAAGTATCCGCACCTCCGCTAGGCGTATAGCCTTGATCTGCACTTTGCCAAATTAAGAAATTCCCGGTTTTATGTAGTTGATAGTTAAAGCTAATCCCAGCCTTAATTCGTTCGATTTTTAAGGGGCGAAGATACAAGGTACCGCTAATTCTACCCCGAGTTTCCGTTTCTCCTTGACGATACCCCTTATCATTATAAAATACGGTAGAAAGGGTATAACCCGTACGCTTAAACATTTGACTGCGGAAAACCTCTACTTGTTGGTTCATTGGATTAAATCGTTGTGCGCTGTCCTTTCCCCACCATTGCATAGATTTCCTTCTTGGATTATCATAAATTCCAGTCTGCACTCTAATTTTGGTTTCTGGCTTTAATCCCGGTTCTTTCTCCGATAAGGCGATCACCCCATTTAAGGCCCCGCTTCCATAAAGCACGGAAGACGCACCTTTTATCACCTCTACCTGTGATGCTTGTTCTATTGGGATGGCATTCCATTGGGCATCTCCAGCATACCCCGACAACAGAGGTAGTCCATTCCACAGCATCATAACGCGACTCCCCGCACCATATGCAAACCCAGAACCCCCACGGATACTAACTTGTCCATCCATCGTGAATACGCCCGGTGTTTGTTCCACGGCTTGCTCTAAATTTACCATCCCTTTATTTTCAATTAAGCGGGGTTTAATCACTTCAAGTGAAATTGGGATTTCCTCAATTTTTTGTGCGCGTTTATTTGCGGATACTACCACCGTTTGCTCTGTTTTTTCATTCACACGCATGGCATGATTTATCGTACTTAGGCTCGTAATTATTAAGGTGTCAATTCGGTATTCTAATAAATTAAATACCAATTTTAAAGGAAGAGTAGTATTACTGAAACTAAATTTCCCATCGAAATCAGAAAGTTGTTTTTCTCCGCTTGAGGCATATATTTTTACACCATATAACGGCTTTCCTGAAGATTGATCCGTAACTACACCATTAAGTTGGGCGAATGAAAGAGAAGTGAATAGCAAAGAGATGAGCAATAATAAAAATACACGCATAGGTTTGGTTTTGGGGCTTAAAGAAACAAAAAATTACAAAGCCAACTGCATTTGAAGAATGAAGTTTCTTGGTGCTTGTACATCGCCAGGTCTACTGACGTATTCCTTGTTAAAGAGATTATTAGCAATAAAATTAACCTTAAAAGCTTCATTTATTTGATATCCAAAACGTGCATCGAAAACAGCTACCCCTTTATTGAAAACAGATCGATAGTTAGCCATACCAACCAGTAATTCCTGTCCAAGCACACCGTCTTCAAAGACTCGATCAATGTTTCGCATATAGCTATTGTATCGTGAAGAAACTCCTACGCTAAACGCTTTGTAAGTCGCTTGAATATCGGCCTTGGCCATGTGATTAAAGCGGTATTTTAACATGTTGGTACTTGGGTCTGAAAAGGAGAGTTTGTAAAGGGAATCTTTATTAAGACTAATCGGATACATGTACGTATAGCCTAATAAGGTGGTTAAATCAACTTCACCAATTTTCCCCATGCTGTTAAATGAAAATTCCGCTCCACCAATAAAGGCTTGCTCTGCATTTTGCGCCTGAAATCCAACCCAATTGTAAAAGTAATTGATCGTGTCAGGATTTGTGGTTTGTAATACCGTGATGCTATCTGGTTTATATAGTCCAAAGGTGAATTCCGTCATATTCGAGTAATAATTGGCAAAACCAGCAACATCGGCCATCGCTTTCCACCCTCCAATTTTAAATACTTGCTTAACACCGATTTCTGCGGCATATCCCGTTTCCGGACGAAGTGTGGGGTTTTTAAAAATCACCACGCCGCCTACTGAAGTAGAAACAAAGCGCTCGGCTATGGAAGGAAATCGAATCCCTTGACCTAAAGATCCTCGAAAGTGAGTCCCTTTGAATGGTTCATAATGAACCCCTGCTCGTAGTATTGGGTATATGGGTGACTCAAATGCCCCTATTTTGAATTGAGAATCAAAAGGTAGCGTATCTAACTTGCAGAATTCTAACCTTAAGCCGGTCGTAAAATCCCATTTTTTTGCCTTTATTTCGAATTGACTATACGCTGCAGCATTTTCACTTAAATGATCACCAAATACCCAACTTTTAATATTATTGAGCGTGTTAGTGGCTCCAAGTGTCACATTGGTTACGCTATTTATTTTCTTTTGAAATTGATAATCGAAGTAATACATCTGAGCAAATGATGCGTCATATACCTTGGTATCATTCCCGGTTGTAACCAAATAGTATCGTGTTCGAATGTGGTGCTTGTTGTTTTTCTTATCAATAAATTTAAGGTAAGGATCCACATTAAATCGCACGGCCTTTTGCCTTGAAATCGTATTATCCATGGCTTGATAACACATAGAATCATTTTTCCATAACACGAAAACACCCGCATCTTGTAGCTGTAAGTTGTAACTTATTCCCGCTTTTAATTTACTATTCTCTTTCAATGGACGATAGTAAAAGCTTCCGTTAATTCGAGCACGTTTTTCTTGTTCGCCTTGGCGAAAAGCTTCATTATAAAACACGTTAGCTCCGATCGTATACCCAACGTTTTTAATTGATTTACCGTAATACAAATCAGCCATATGAAAGGTCGGATTGAAGGCTTGTTCCTTTCCCTTGCCCCACCATTGAAGAGACTTACGGTTCGGATTGTCATAAATTCCACTTTGAATTTTAGCTTCTAAGACCCCATCAGGGCCTGGTTCTCGTTCGTTTAGGGCTATAACTCCGTTTAATGCACCACTTCCATAGAGCACAGAGGACGCGCCTTTTAGTATTTCTATCTGAGAAGCTTGTTCCATTGGAACGGCATTCCATTTCGCATCACCAATATCCGGTGAAAGCATAGGTACGCCATTCCACAATAATAACACCCTACTTCCAGCGCCATAAGCATATCCTCCACCCCCGCGTATGCTCACTTGACCATCCATCACATAAACTCCTGGACTTTGATCAACTGCTTGGGCAAGGTTGGTTAACCCTTTGTTTGCTACCAATGCCGGTTTTATAATTTCAATGGAGATTGGAATTTCTTCTAATTGTTGGTCTCGTCTGCCTGCACTTACGACCACCGTATTCATTACCCGTTGCTTCGGGACTAATTGGATAGTAAGCTTATCTAATGTCGTTACTTCAAATGTTTGAGTTATGAATCCATTCGTGCGAATAGTTATTGTTGCTGGTAATGGGATATTATTCAGTATAAAATTACCTGTATCATCTGATTTTACCACGTGATTTGAACCTTCATGAATCACCTTAACATCACTCAATGGTTTACCATCTTCTGAAGAGGTAATCGTCCCTGTAAGTGCTTGGCTAAATCCTTGTGATATAGAGAAAAGACAGATGTTAAAAAGTAATAATCGCCACATGTCTAGTTAATTTTTAAGTAAATTAGAGTTAACGAAGATATAAAAAAATGGGGGGTGAGGACTTAGTATACAAGGTGGCGATGAGTTTTTTAAAAGGTCTTGGTCCGATTCGAATTAATAATATTCTATCTGAACTTAATCCCGAACAATTTTTTTCATTGAGTATTTCCGATGTTAAACAATGTACAAGAATCTCTTCAAATCAATTAGCCGCTATGGAGCGGAATCGCGCATTGGATTTTGCCTTGAAGGAAATCGAGGCTTGTAAATCGTATGGTATTTCTCCGATTTTTATTTTCGATCCAACTTATCCGAGAAGATTGAGGCAATGTATTGACGCTCCAATTGTACTTTACTGTCGAGGTGAAGACCTATTGAATTCGCGTAGAATGCTAGCAATAGTAGGGTCAAGGATGCATTCTTCTTATGGTACCGAATTAATCAAAGAATTGACTCTAGGGCTATCTGAGTCGGGGGTTGTTACCGTGTCAGGTTTGGCATTAGGTATTGACAGCGTGGCTCATGATTATTCTATTAAGAACAACATACCAACGGTTGCTATATTAGGAAGTGGATTGAATCAAGTATTTCCTAAACGAAACACTAAATTGGCACAAGAAATTCTAGAACATGGCGGGTCTTTGCTTTCAGAATATTCTCTTTTTTCCAAACCTGTTCGGGAGAATTTCCCCGTGAGAAACCGCATCGTTGCGGGTCTTTGCGATGCGACCATCGTTGTGGAAAGTCGAGAAAAAGGTGGGGCCCTAATCACCGCTGATCTAGCTAATGATTATAATAGAGACGTATTTGCTTACCCGGGTTCAGTGCATCAACAGTATTCTGCCGGATGTAATGCTTTGATTCGAAATCAAAAGGCTCATCTTGTAACGCACTCAGTAGATATTCTAAGCATGTTGGGTTGGGATAAGGCACGGCCTAGACAACAAGAACTTTCTTTACCTGTGAATTTAACTCCAGAGGAGAAACTGTTAATTTCCATTCTAAAGCAACATGAATCCCTATATATGGATGAATTGGTCATTCAATCTTGTATTCCTACTTCCCAACTTCATGGATTACTTTTAGGGTTAGAATTAAAGGGGCAAATTGGTAGAACTTCGGGTACAAAGTATCGAATCAACTAAAAAGTAAAATAAACTTTGGAATAAAAATTAGGCAGCCGATTACCAACGCAATAAGAGAGAATATGAGTACTGCTCCGGCGCTAAGGTCTTTTATTGTTTTTATGTTAGGATCTCTTTGCATGGATATTAAATCACATAATTTCTCAATGGATGTATTGAGGGTTTCTAAGGAAAGCACGCCACCTATTAAAATAAGCACTACAATCCATTCCCAAACTCGAAGATTAAAGGCTATGCTAAGACCCAAAGCAATAAGTCCTATAATCGATTGGATTCGAAAATTTCTTCCTAATGCCCAGCTGCCAAAAATTCCTTCGATGGCGTGAACGAATCCTTTAATAAATGTATCCATGCTTTTTTTATCGAAATTAAGCTAAAAAACTATTGATTCTTGATATGATATCTTTATTATCTCCCTATTTTTGCAACAGTTCTTTACTAATTTAACTTATGAAGAAAGGTGGAGGGACCGGCCCTGAGAAACCTTGGCAACCTGTTGAACTAATAAGGTGCCAAATCCTATTCCCATAGTGGAAAAAGATAAGTTTTGGCTTGTGCCTTTCTTCCCAAATGTACAATGACAGCAATTGAAAAACAACTTCAAGACCATATTTTGGTGTTGGATGGTGCCATGGGAACCATGATTCAACGTTATCCGTTGGAGGAGGCTGATTTTAGGGGTGAACGATTTACCTCCCATGCTTCATCATTGAAAGGAAATAATGATTTGCTGAACATTACACGACCGGATATCATTTTTGACATTCATAAGGAGTATTTGGATGCTGGTGCCGATATCATTGAAACCAATACGTTTTCTGGAACCACCATCGCACAAGCCGATTATCACTTAGAGGATGCAGTATATGACATTAACTTCCAAGGTGCTAGGTTGGCTAGGAAGGCAGCGGATCTATTCACGGATAAACCGCGATTTGTAGCCGGATCCATTGGTCCAACGAATCGTACGGCTTCTATTTCTCCTGACGTGAATAATCCAGGGTTTCGAGCAGTGAGTTTCGATGATTTAAAAACGGCATACAAAGAGCAAATTGAAGCACTCATGGATGGAGGAGTAGATGTGCTTTTAATCGAAACGGTGTTTGATACACTCAATGCGAAAGCAGCGCTTTTCGCGGCTAATGAGGTTTTTGAGCACCGAAAGCTGGCACTTCCAATAATGATCTCAGGTACGATTACTGACCGCAGCGGTAGAACCTTATCTGGTCAAACGCCTGAAGCATTTTTGATTTCACTGCAGCATGTGAAATTACTTTCTATCGGATTGAATTGCGCCCTCGGATCTGAACTTATTGAACCATACTTGGAAGTATTAAGCGATAAAAGTCCCTTTGCTGTCAGTGCTCACCCTAATGCGGGGTTGCCTAATGCCTTTGGTCAATATGACGAAACTGCCGAAATCATGGCCTTGAAAGTGGATTCTTTCTTCAAGAAAGGTTTGGTAAACATCATTGGCGGATGTTGTGGAACGACTCCTGAACACATCGCAAAAATAGCTGAACTTGCTGCGCATTATTCACCACGAAAAATTACCCATGGAACGAATTCTTAGGCTTTCAGGACTTGAGCCCTTAATCGCCACAAAGCAAAGTAATTTTGTTAATGTTGGAGAACGAACTAATGTTACGGGTTCAAAAGCATTTTTACGGTTGATTCAAGAGGATCGCTATGAAGAAGCATTAGTTGTTGCTCGAGAACAAGTGGAGGGCGGTGCACAGATTTTAGATGTGAACATGGATGAAGCCATGATTGATGGTAAATATGCTATGGTGAATTTCCTTAATCTCATTGCCTCAGAACCTGAAATTGCTAGAATCCCAATCATGATTGATAGCTCTAAATGGGAAATTATTGTGGCAGGCCTTAAGTGCCTTCAGGGGAAAGGAGTAGTTAATTCCATATCGCTTAAAGAAGGGGAGGAGGTATTTATTCAACAAGCTAAGTTTATCCAATCTATGGGAGCTGCCATGGTGGTGATGGCATTCGATGAACACGGACAAGCAGATTCCTACGAACGAAGAATTGAGATTTGTGCCAGATCGTATGAATTATTGGTCAATAAAGCCAATGTTCATCCGAACGACATAATTTTCGACCCCAACATTTTCCCTGTTGCCACGGGAATGGAAGAACATGCACTCAACGCGCTTGATTTTTTTAGGGCTACCGAATGGATTACGCAAAATTTGCCGGGGTGCCATGTCAGTGGAGGCGTTTCGAATGTATCGTTTTCTTTTCGTGGAAATAATGCGGTACGAGAGGCAATGCACGCAGCCTTTCTTTATCATGCGATACAACATGGTATGAATATGGGGATTGTTAATCCAACGATGCTCGCCGTTTATTCCGATATCGACCCCTTATTGTTAGAACATATTGAAGATGTGTTATTTAATCGTCGTGAAGACGCTACAGAACGTTTACTTAATTTCGCCGAGACGGTAAAGCAAGGTAAAAAAGAATTAGTGGTTGATGAGGCTTGGAGAGCTTGGGAAGTAGAAAAACGTATCGAACATGCCTTAGTAAAAGGAATTGATAGGTTTATTGAAGAGGATGTGGCGCTATGTTTACCGCTTTATCCGAAGCCGCTACAAATTATTGAAGGACCATTAATGGCGGGTATGAATGTTGTTGGCGACCTCTTTGGTGAGGGAAAAATGTTTTTACCCCAAGTGGTTAAATCGGCACGTGTAATGAAAAAAGCGGTTTCATTTCTTCAGCCTTACATCGAAGCTGATAAGAATGGCGAAATTCAAAAAGCTGGGAAGATTTTAATGGCTACCGTAAAAGGAGATGTACACGACATTGGAAAAAATATTGTTGGGGTGGTTCTAGCATGCAATAACTATGAAATTATAGATATGGGGGTTATGGTCCCTGGTAATGAAATAGTTAATCGGGCGATTGAAGAAGGTGTAGATATTATCGGATTAAGTGGGTTAATTACGCCATCCCTCGAAGAAATGGTGAAGGTGGCAACTGAAATGCAGCAGCGAAATTTAAAAATTCCTTTACTCATTGGGGGGGCAACTACATCTAAAGTACATACTGCGGTGAAGATTACGCCGAATTATGAGGGGCCAGTGATTTATGTTCCCGATGCTTCAAGAGCTGTTACTGTCGCCGAAAAAATGTTGGGAGGCGATTCCAAGGCCTATCACGATACCGTATTGGAAGAATATGAACGCATTCGGGCCCACCATGAATTGCATAATGCAACAAAACGAATGGTTCCTATTGAAATGGCTAGAAAAAACAAGTTGATGCTCGAATTTTCTAAAGAAACCATTGTGAAACCAACAAAGCTCGGAGTTTTTGATGGTAAAATTGATGTAGAAACGTTAATTCCTTACATAGATTGGTCCCCCTTCTTTAGAAGTTGGGATTTACATGGAAAATATCCTGAAATCCTTGCGGACTCAGTGGTTGGCGTGGAGGCAACAAAGCTTCTTGATGACGCAAAAGCGTGCTTATCAGATGGCATCAAAAACGAATGGTTTCACCCTACTTATGTCTATGGGATTTTTAGTGCTAATGCAGTGGGGGATGACATTGAAATATATGATGAAACAACGCATCAGGTATTACATCGTTCCATTGGCTTGCGCCAACAAATAGAAAAAACTTCAGGGCAGTTTAATCTGTGTTTGTCAGATTATATTGCGCCCAAGGAAAGTGGTATAGCTGATTACATCGGATGTTTTGCTGTTACCTCAGGTGATGTAACAGACGTCTGTAAACAATTTGAAGCATCCCATGATGATTATACCAGCATTATGATAAAAGCGGTAGCAGATCGGCTGGCCGAGGCCTTGGCCGAGTGGTTACATGAACGCGTGCGGCATACGCATTGGGGTTACGACAAAACATCGTTAAAAAACGAAGAGTTAATTGCGGAAAAATACAAAGGAATAAGACCCGCTCCGGGATATCCTGCCTGTCCAGATCATTATGAAAAGCTTGGCATCTTCCAGGTGTTGAACGCGACAGAGCGAATTGGTGTTACGTTAACTGAATCATTGGCCATGCATCCCGCTTCTTCGGTTTCTGGATGGTATTTCGCTCATCCAAGTGCTAAATATTTTGGGATTACCGCCATTTTAGAAGATCAGTTTTTATCGGTCTGCGAGCGCAGAAATGTGAATAAAGATAAGCACATTGCATGGTTTCCATTCATGAAAAAATAATGTGCTTTTAAGCAACTATTTACGTATTTTTGATGTCCTTGAAGGGCCTATGAAAATCAACCTATTATTTATCGCATTTATTGGTAGTTTTTTTACTGCAATAGCGCAAGCGCCTACGGCAAATTTTACGGCTTCACCACTCAGTGTTTGTGCCGGTGTTCCGGTGAACTTTACTTCCACCTCCACGGCTAATGGTGGTCCAGCAATTAACCAATATTCCTGGAATTTTGGTGATGGTGTTACCGTTACTACGCAGAATCCCTCTCACGTGTTTACCACAGCTGGTACTTTTACCGTTACACTGGTGGTTACAAATGCTAATGGTGCCGTTGATTCAGAAATAAAAGCAAATTACATTACGGTCTTGCCCGCACCAACCGTTGGTTTTAATGTAACCGGTATTGGGTGTACGGTACCGTTAACCGTGGGGTTCACAAATACATCATCAAGCGGTGCTAATTTTTCATATGCATGGAATTTTGGAAATGGTCAAAACTCCAACAGTCAGAATCCCGCCAATGTCACATACAACACTGCAGGAAATTTTGGGGTGCAGCTAACGGTTACAAATACCACAACGGGTTGTGTCGCCAGTTATACGGATTCCATAGTTGTGAGTAATTTCCAAGCCGGCATTACTGCTCCAGCAGCAGGATGTGTTGGAACCGCAATTTCTTTTCAAGACAACTCTACAGCTGGGGCAAATACGTGGAATTGGAATTTTGGAGGTCAGGGTAATAGTGCACAGCAAAATCCCACCTTTACCTTCAATACCGCAGGTACCTATACGATAACACTAACCTCTCAAAATACCGGTTCAGGATGTACCGATAATGTCACACAACAAATTACGATACAAAATAGTATTACGCCTTCGTTTACTGCTAATCCACTAACGAATTGCGCGCCTTCCTCAGTTACCTTTACAAACACTACGGGGGTAGCAGGTACTTATACATGGAATTTCGGTAATGGACAAACCTACACAGGTACAACGCCTCCCGCTCAAATATATAATTCAAGTGGTCAATATAATGTAACACTTTCCGTGAATACGGCAGCAGGGTGCACCGGCAGTACCACTCAAAATAATTACATTAACATCGTTAATATTGAAGCTGGTTTTTTTGCAGATGAACCAGGCGGTTGTACGCCACATACGGTACATTTTACGGATACATCCTCAAGTCCTAATCCCGCAAATCCAATCGTAAGTTGGCAGTGGAATTTTGGCAATGGGCAAACATTTAACGGACAAAACCCACCGAATCAAACATATAATTTAGGATTATACGATGTTACCCTGGTGGTAACATCACAGTCAGGGTGCATTGATACCATGTTTATGAATGATTACGTTACGGTTGGCGACATTGATTTAGTTGATTTTACGGTGAGTCCCTTGGTAACATGCGTTAAACAAAACGTGAACTTTACTAATGGGACAGTGATTTCTGTTCCTCATCAACCAAATGAAGTTACGTATTTTTGGGATTTTGGTGATGGAACCTCAACTCAAGAAGATCCTACACATCAATTTACGCAAGATACCGGATATATCTCGGTACAATTAATCGTTGATTTCCGAGGATGTAAAGATTCAATTACTATTGATTCTGCGGTATATGTGTTGGCTCCTATTGCTCAATTTAACCCTTCGCAACAATTGGTATGTAATCCAGGGAATTTCCCTGTGAACATTACATTTACTGACAATGCGATCCATGGCGAACAGCCAGACAATGTGAGTATGACATGGGAGTGGGGTGACGGAACTCCGAATACAAACATCGGAAACGCGGTGTTAGATGGTGTGAACAATGGCAATACAGCCCACAGCTTTGCAACATACGGGTCTTACACGGTTGAGCAAGTAATTCACAATTACACCACCGGGTGTCATGATAGTATTACAAAGACAATAAATATTTCGCAAATCGCGGCTCAGTTTACCATGTCTAATGATACGGTTTGTAGAAATGATAGCTTACTCCTTTTTAATGCCAGTACCTCTTGGAATTCCCACCCATTAACCAATTGGTCTTATGCCATGGGAAATGGACAAACCCTGACTTCAGGACCTAATCCAGCATATGTTTATACTACCCAAGGTCTTTACAACATTACACTTACTGTAACAAATAGTGTTGGATGTACCGCTCAAATTATGCATCCAGTGCGTGTATTAAACATACCATTCCCAATTATTTCTGCTCAAGATGCTGTAGGGTGCTCTCCTTTTCCTGTTACCTTCAATAATTCTTCATTGGCTGTAGGAAATGGAATGCCATTGTCATATTTTGTAACTACCTTCTCTGATGATAATAGTTCTGTGACCACGAATGCTGTGAATCAGCCCATAAATCACACGTTCAATGGCAATGGTACTTACTATGCTACTATGGTAGTTTATGATGTATTTGGTTGTTCTTCAACTCCGGCTACGGTACCAATAACCATTACTAAGCCAACCGCTAATTTCACGTTTCCATCGGTGGTTTGTGCATCAGATACTAACCTCACATTAAATTCATCCACTGGCGTTGGAAACTTGACTTATGCATGGTATGTGAATAATCAGGCGGTTGGAACGGCACAGGATACAGGTATTGTTTCTGTTGTTCCGCCGAATCTTCCAGTGAGCCAATTAAGTAGCAGTTTCAATTTATCCCTTGTAGCCATTGATTCTAACGGGTGTGAGGATACCTTAACTCAATTGGTTACCGTTTCTCTACCGCATGCTATTCCAACCTATAGTTTTAGTGGGGCTGTCTTGAATGCCAATGGAGAATATGCGTGTCCACCTTTATTCGGAACCTATCAAGATTCCTCTCAAGCTTATGGAAATATTACCGCGTGGAATTGGGGCTTTGGGGATGGAAATAATTCTATTTTAGAAGACCCAAGCAATACCTTTGTCGTTAATGGCTCTTTTGATCTTACGCTTCAAATTACCGATCAATACGGGTGTGTGGATGATACCACAGTGGACAATCACGTAACGATAGGTGGTCCGCAAGGGGTGCCAGGTTTTGTGCAAAACCCAAATCTGTGCGCACAAGGTGCAGCATTCCTTGTACAAGCTCCGGTAAACGTAGATAGTTTAATTTGGAATATGGGTGATGGAAATTTTGTTTATAACGAAACAAATTTTGTCTATAATTACGAAACGCCAGGGTCCTATCAGGCTACGGTTACACTTATAAGTCCAGACGGTTGTGAGATTACCACCATACTTGATTCGGTTACGGTGTTTGACGACGGATTAGATGCTGATTTCACCGCAAATCCCATGCTTGTTGATCAAAATGATCCGGTAGTTTTTACTGATCAGTCCACCTTTATTGCTAGTCCGATTGTGAGTTGGACTTGGGATATAAACAGTGATACAACCTATACCTTAAATAATAACGGTGCTCAAACAACTAGTTTTGGTATAAGTGGTCCATACACCATAACCTTAACGGTAGTTGATCAACAGGGATGTGAAGATTCATATTCAATAGTAATCAATGTAAAAGACCCCGACTTAATTATTCCAAATGTGATTACACCGAATGGAGATGGTGTAAATGATGTATTGGCTTTATCTGAACAGTTTTTCAAAACGTATCAAGTGCAGATTTTTAATCGGTGGGGCCATATGGTTTATATGATTAAGGATCAAACGGGTATCGCTCTTTGGGATGGAGATACCTCAGAAGGTGTTCCGTGTACAGATGGTGTTTATTTCTACCGAGTTATTGGAGAAATGTTGGGTGGTACAGCAGTGGATCGAAACGGATTTGTAACGGTTATTGGTTCAAAGTAACCCCAATCTTTTAGCGTTTTCATACCCTTCATCGATACCAAGAATTGAAGAGGTAGCTGCTTGAACCGCAAGGACATCACAGCGTTCATTCTCTGGATGACCAGCATGTCCCTTAACCCAATGAAATGTAAGTGTATACTTGGGGTGCAGTTGAAGGTATTTTCTCCATAAGTCTTCGTTTTTCTTTCCTTTGAATCCTTTTTTCTCCCAACCCCATACCCATCGCTTTTCAATAGCCTCAATTACATATTTAGAATCCGAATAAATATGAATGGGGTATTTGTTGGTATTAACAAGTTCCAATGCATGAATAACTGCCCATAATTCCATCCGGTTATTGGTCGTGAGTCTATAGCCTTTAGATACCGTTTTTTCGTTGGTTCCAAATTTCATGACAATACCAAATCCACCAGGACCAGGGTTTCCTCTCGAGGAACCATCCGTATATATTTGTATGCAATTAGTCATGCTTTTTTACTCTATGGGATTGGTCCTTAATAAAACTTTTCCATCCACCGCCTTTGGATTTGTTGTGTTCACCAACTCCTTTAGAGAATACGTGGCAAACGGCAACTGCTAAGCCGTCCGTAGCATCTAAATATTTAGGCATTTCATCAAATTTCAAGAGCGATTGCAGCATTGCAGCAACTTGTTCTTTAGAGGCATTTCCATTGCTAGTAATACTTTGTTTGATTCTTCTTGGTGCATATTCTTCAAAGGGAATATTATGATTCAAACATGCCGCAATAGCTACGCCTTGTGCACGCCCCAATTTTAGCATCGATTGTACATTCTTACCGAAAAAAGGCGCCTCAATGGCCATTTCATCGGGCTTGTATTCTTCTATCAAACCATTTAACCGTTCTAATATACGTTTTAACTTGTCGGGATGGCTTGGTAGTTTATGAAGTTGAACAATACCAAAGTTCAATAGAGAGAGCTTACCGTTTTTGACGTGGATTAATCCATACCCTAAAACAGTTGTTCCGGGGTCAATTCCAAGAATTATTCTATCTTCAGCCATTGGAAATGAAAAGGAAAAGTAAAGCTACTCATTTTAATGCCTCTCTTGAACTATTGGTTCGATTTCTTTTGCTTGCCATCCTATTTATAATATGTTATCAAGTGGGTATTAAATGGCTCTCATTCAACGCGATTAACGTGGTCAATTACCCTATGGTTATCGGGGCTTTATTGTTAGTTCCCGCTAATCTATGGTTGGAATGGAAACGATTTCACACCAGCGTATTTCAATATGATATTTCACGTGCTGATCAAGTTCATGCATTTTATCAAGGAATTGTGGTTTCCTTTTTTTCACCCGCATTGATTGCAACTACACTTGGGCGCATGGGATATAAAAATCAAAAACAGAACATACAATGGATGTATTCTGGAGTTCATACTGGTTTAGCACAGTTTATTGTTACGATGTTCTTCGCCTTTGTCGCTTCGGTTTATTTATTTGGATTCAATCGATTAATGGTACCCTTGATTTTTAGTGTTGCCATTATATTGAGCTTACTTGCTTACGTTCTTAGATTCAAGTTTCCTTCCAATTGGTTGAGGTGGTCATTGATCCAAAAATTACACGAAGTCGCTCAGTCGCCAAATAAACTTAAAATCTTAGGATTTAGTATCATTCGGTATGCCGTGTTTTCCGCACAGTTTCACCTAATATTAGGTGGATTCGGTGTTTTTTTTAGCGTTCAACAACTATTTATCTTAATGTTAAGCTATGGCTTAATTACGCTTTCACCATCTATTTTGTTCGGAAAAATCGTAATTCGTGAACTAATTGCTGTGGCTGTATTTTCTTGGTTTGACTATCCTAAAGAAGAAATTATGTTAACCGCCTTTTTTACTTGGGGCTTTAATGTGGTGCTTCCGGTTTTATTTGCCTTAATACGTATATCGAGTACATGGAAAGCACGATTTTTCTCATAGTATATTTATTCTTGCTGGCAGTAATAGTTGGTATTGGTGGGACTAGACATAAGTTCAAGGCACGGGCGAAGACGACCGAAACAATTGCATTAGAAAAAATAACAGTTTTAATTCCGTTTCGGAATGAGGCTGAATCGTTACCAAGGATCATTCAATCGATCAAAAATTCCATTAAACTCCCGATGGAAATTATTTTTATTAATGACCACTCTGAGGATACCGGCTTTGAATTTCTTCAGCAACATATGAATGATTTGCCCATCACGTTAGTATCACTCCCAGATGAACAATTCGGTAAAAAGGAGGCACTTAGATACGGCATGGAACAGGCGCATGGCGACTATTACCTAACCTTGGATGCAGATGTTCTTTTTGGTCCCAACTACTTTTCTGAATTAGAAAAACTTCCTACTGCGCACTTATGGATTCTACCTGCTATATTAATTGGACGATCCAAGAAACAGTTATGGCAAGAAATAGATTTGCATATTATGAATGCCATAAATGTTGGGTTATATGGGCTGTTTCGACCAGTAATTGCAAGTGGAGCGAATTTATTATTTAGTAAAAGTGCGTTTTTAGCATCAGATGATTACTCCTCACATCAACACATTTCAAGCGGGGATGATTTATTTCTATTGCGGGATTTCAGAAAAAACAATAAAGATGTGCGATTGATTTCGGATCCCTTACTTGCGGTATATACCTATGCGCCGGAAGGGTTGGTTGCTTTTTTACATCAGCGCATTCGATGGATTTCAAAAACCAGCAAGGTGAAAGATCATTTTGCTACAAGCCTGGGAGTAATTCAAACTACACTATCTGTTGTTTTTTACACCTTATTGGGTATGTATCTTTTTAAGGAGCAATACGCCGACATGCTATTTTTGTTATGTGTAAAAACAGGACTAGATTTGATTTTTTATGCGGGGTATTTTTTGAAATTCAAGCGCATTTTTGTGTGGTTGTTGATCCCAGGATATCAAGTGTTATTCCCTTGTTATAATTTGTTATTGTTAATACTGATTCCAACGTTTAAGGCTAAATGGAAGGACAGAAAAGTGGTTGTATAAGTCCTGCTTCCTATGATTTTATCGTACCTTTGCACATGCGAATTCTAATGGTTTGTTTGGGGAATATTTGTCGATCACCGTTGGCCGACGGCATATTGCGAAATAAAGTATCCCATAGGCAATTGCCTTGGATGGTGGATTCAGCAGGTACTGCTGCATACCACATTGGAAACCCTCCAGATCTTCGGATGATTCAAACAGCTAAGGCGAATGGTATAGATATTTCAGGTCTCCGTGCTAGGCAATTTACTTCGCAGGATTTT
>Ga0208311_1000127_pt1 | contig 22659 bp, 22 predicted proteins | sample Colrivmet1562A02_FD_187683 | JGI IMG/M metagenome (GOLD analysis project Ga0208311, IMG submission 187683) | Estuarine microbial communities from the Columbia River estuary - metaG 1562A-02 (SPAdes) (version 2) | ecosystem: Environmental > Aquatic > Marine > Intertidal zone > Estuary | place... | reverse complement strand
AGTTGTGACCGGCTTTTTTCCTTGTGTTACTACTGGAGCAGGAATGGTCTCGGCAACTGTTGTTGTTGTCGCAGGTATTGTTGTGGTCGGCGCGACGGTTGTGGTTGTTGATGAGGTCGTGGTTGTGGTTGCAGGAACACGTGCTGAACCAGTTTTTGATGCGCTTCGCGATGTGTAGCCATTTCGTGATGCAGTGACAGTCACTGTGGCACTTTCACTTGCTGCAAGCCCGGATACATTAACTATTCCATTTGACAGGCTGACCGAGCCGCCTGTTGTTGAAGCCGAAAATGAGAAGAGCGCGGAGTAATTTCCCAAAGCATAAGAGACAACATTTGAATAGTTTGTAATCTCGACTGTGAAGCCATCATCAGTTGGTATTGGTTCCGATAGTTCTGGTGGTACACCAACTGGAAGCGATACGGCAAGGGAAAAAGTTGCGCTTGAAGTTCCGCCGGCGTTGGTACCGCTAATTGTGTAGGTGGTAGAAGCAGAGACTCCAGTAGGTGTGCCTGAGATAAGTCCAGTTGATGAACCTAACGTTAATCCCGCTGGCAAAGCTGGAGATACCGAGTAAGAATTCACTGCACCACCACTATTGCTTATCGTATATAGAGAACTAACAGCACTATTCCTCACAGCACTTCCAGTGGATTGTGACAACGAAATACTTGGTGCACTAATTCTTTGCGCCATTACTATTGTGCGGCCTGTAGACATCGGGGATGTTGTTGGATACACGAGATCAGTGATATTTCCATCACTTAATCGGACAATACTCACACCTGAGCCAGTGACCGCATACAACGAGTCGCCACTAGGTGTTAATGCCAATCCACCTTCATTCGTACTGACAGCGTAAGTTGCAAGAATTGCTCCAGATGACATCTGAACTTTTTTGATGACAGATTGGTTTGATGCATAAAAAGTTAATCCATCTGCACTAATTGCAATGGGCGGGAATGAAGTGACAGGAATTAACCTCGTGAATGTGTTAGTAGTTGAATCAATAACAGCAATTCCCTGATTAGTGCCTACATAAATTTCATTGTTGACGGGTGAAGCAGTTGACCAGTTCGGGTAATCCCATGAAGAGTGTGTAATCGTTGTGAGCGTTGCCCCCGTAGCAGCATCTAAAACACCTACTTCTTGAAATCTGTCCTGCATCGGGACATAGATTTTCGTGTCATCCCGAGACGCAGCAATCGTGTAAGTCGTTGCATAAGGTCGATTTCCTGGCGCAGTAACCGACCACACCACCGAATTATCCGACAACCTGTACTTTGTTCGGTAATACCCGCCTATTGCATATAGGTACTGATCGTCTTTACTAAACAAATACGATGTGCCTGCAAAAGGTAACTGCGTGAAGGTGTTATTGGAAGTGTCAATTGCGGGAGTCGTGTTTGTTTGGCATGCATTAACGTTGAATACCTTTGTGCCCGAATTATTTACCGCGTTAGCAAATCGTGAACACCGCCAGCTGTCATGGGGTGAAAAATCGCCAATTGATGTTTCCCAAGATTGAGATTCTGTGTTGATGACGTGCGTGAAATGGCCATTGCTTGATGAAACGTAGGCTTTGACCGGATTTGCGGATGCTGTAGCTTTGGTTCCTTGTTGGAGAGCCCCACCTATCGCCAGGCCTGCGATGCAGATAATTGCGGCAAATGAGGTCGTTGTAAAATAGCCAGATGAGTTTTTCCCCACAGCCTTATCTTAGACAGAACATTCTCAGACTGTTAGTCAGCAGTCAAAGTATGTTCAGTCGGTAGAGCAACGCACTCGTAATGCGTAGGTCGTGAGTTCGATTCTCATCTTGGGCTCCATTCACGGTTATCTACGATTGTGTAGAGCTCACTTATGGGACGCCTTACCGCATAGTTCGCTTTTAGCGTCGTGCATCTGCAAGGTTTGCGTCAGTCAGAACTGCATCAGTCAGAATTGAGCCTTTCAGGACTGCACCAGTCAAAATGGCTCCTGTCAAGACTGCCCCTTCTAAATTTGCATCAGTCAAGTTTGCGCCAGTCAAATTTGCCAGTGCCAAATTAGCAAGAAATAGTTTGCTTCCAGTGAGGTCTGCATTGGTCAAGTTTGCGCCATACAAATTTACGGCAGTCAAATTCGCCTCACTCAAACTCGCCTCACTCAAACTCGCCTCACTTAGATTTACGGTGTAGAAGTTTGCACCAGTCAAATTTGCCCCGCGCAAGAATGTTCTTTCCAAATTTGCGCCAAATAAATTTGCATCACGCAGTGTTACACCGTAAAGGTTCGAGTCACTCATGTTTGAATTAGTCGGGTTTGCGTCACGCAAGTTCGCGCCACGCAAGTCCGCATTGGTCAAGTTTGCATTAGTTAGATTTACGCCAGTCAAATTTGCGCCGCGCAAGTCGGCATTAATCAGGTTTGCGCCAATCAGGTTTGCACCACGCAGATCTGAACCACGCAGATCCACATCGCCCAGAAGTGCACTACGTAGATTCGCTCCGGGTTCAATCTTGTAGGCCTCTACTATTTTTTCTGTGCTTTTTGGGGCTGCCGTGTCCGATGAGACCATGTCACCGTCACTACATGAAGACCCCAGCCACAACATAAAAACAAGACCGATTATTTTCATACAATCTGTCTTTAACGCCATACGCATGTCGGGTTTACTTTGGCCAGATTTGCTTTTGGCTCAAATGTTTAATAGGTCGCGCCATTTCCCCAAACTAGTACCCCCATTGGCAAACGGGGACTCGTTGTGCGTAGGTCGTGAGTTCGATGCTCATCTTGGCCTCCATTTGTTTCCCGCTAGTCTTTGGTTTCGCAGAGTCATAGGTGGCTAGGGAGAGCATATGCAAAATCGGAAAGTTCGCGGATTGTACGTAGTTCTCGGCGGCATCATTTTTGCCTTTCTTCCCCTATTGGTCACTCTCATTGCGTCAATATTTGTTGACGATGCATTCAATGAGGGAACAAGTGATTTCGGCACGTTGCCTTGGCTTACCTTTTTCACTGCGCCAATTGGCGCTGTCGCAGTATTAATTGGTCTCATTATCGGCTTCGTTAACCTGGTGATGCGCAAGAAATAAGCTCATTACATATGTAATCTAAACACCATGGCAGCGGATAATCCCCCGAAAAAGCGCCGCTCGCCGATTACTCGGGCCGAAGGTGAACGCCGCCTTATTGACGCTGCTTACCAACTCACCCAGGATCGCCCTATTTCAGAGGTGGGCGTGAGAGAGATCGCCACGCTGGCCGATGTCAACGCCGGTTTCGTCCACACTTGGTTCGGTTCAAAAAATGAATTGCTCATTGCCGTCGTCAAACAGCAAATCGCCGAAATCGCGGAGTTGGCACTTCAAGCAAAACCCGGAACTGCTGCGTTGAGTTTTGAAGATCCCAAACTGATTTGCGTTATTCGACTGCTGCTTTGGCTCCACTTGGAGGGTGTCGAAGTAGAGCACTTGTTCTACAACAAAATCATCCTCGACAATCTCACCAAGCGTTTCATTGAAATTGAAAATATTGACCCGAAGATTGCACGAGAGGCCGCAACCATCGCCATCTCAATTGCTCTTGCGGTGGGAACATTTGCTCCCATGCTTGAAATGACCGGGGTGTCAGAAATTCAGCCAGTCAGAGATTTGTGGCGTCATATCCTTTCGCTACTTGCGAAATATCCACCCGAATGAAATTCAAGATCGCTTCCTCGTAAGATCTGTCTGTGGCTATCAAACACGCTTCCGGTTTATCTACACGGGATGAAATTCTGCGTCTAACGGTTGAGGCCATTGATGGCGCGGGCGAAGGTGGAGTTCATGTTAGCGAAATCGCTAAAGCCTCAAATGTTGCCGTTACTTCCATTTACCACTTTTTCGATAGTCGTGAAGGTCTCATTGAGGCAGCACAGGCGTCGCGTTTTGCACGTGAGTTCACCATTAATGCCAATGCATTTTCAGATGAAGTCAATAAATGCGCCACTCGTGATGAGTTCCGCGCATTGTTGAGGCAATCTCTCCCTTCCTTCTTTGGGCCCGATGGCTCACGCCGCCGTGCTGATCGCGTGAATGTCTTGGGTTCTACTTATAACCGACCGTCTTTAACTGCAGCAGTGAGCGATCGTATTGTTGAGGCCACCATTGAACTTTCCAAGCCATTACACATCGCACAAAGCAATGGGTGGATTCGCCAAGACCTCAACGTAGAAAATTTGGCAGCGTGGTATATAGCTACCATTACCTCTTACGCAATAGTTGAACTCACCCCCGCTACACGGGAATTCAATTGGGTCGATACTTTTGTTGAAGCAGCTGATTACCTGCTCTTCGGCGAAAAATAGACACCTTCTATATGCCTACACTTTCACTATGAAAGTGCCGCTCACCATTGTCGATCATCTACGCCGTGCCGAGCTTGTGTATGGAAACCGCACAGCAATTACCGATGAACCCGACCAACCAGCTACTTCTTGGGGCTCCTTAACGTACAAAGAAGTCGCAGAGCGTGCTCGCGCACAAGCAGCCGGGCTCGATGCGTTAGGTATTCCGCAGGGTGCTCGTGTGGCCATGGTGAGTCACAACTCAGCACGTTTATACACCTCATTTTTTGGCGTGAGTGGTTTCGGACGGGTGCTTGTACCAGTGAACTTTCGCTTAGTCGCCGAAGAAGTGCAGTACATCGTGGAGCACAGTGGTGCCGATGTTTTGATTGTTGACCCCGAGCTCGATGAATCATTGAAGTCGGTGACCGCCAAGCACCGCTTTGTGATTGGCGAAGAGTCAGACAGCATCTTGTATCAATATGGTGTTGAACCAAAAGCCTGGGCACCCGATGAAGATGCCACTGCAACGGTGAACTACACCAGTGGTACCACCGCTCGCCCAAAGGGTGTTCAACTCACGCATCGCAACTTGTGGGTGAACGCGGCAACTTTTGGTTGGCAACTGGGTGTGAACGATCGCGATATTTACTTGCACACACTTCCGCAGTTTCACTGCAATGGCTGGGGCATGGTTTATGCGGTAACAGCAATGGGTGGCGAGCACGTTATTTTGCGCAAGGTAGACGGCGCAGAAATTCTGCGACGCATCGATCAGTACGGCATCACCATGTTGTGTGGTGCACCTGCTGTGGCAAACATGATTCTCGATGCAGCAGCTACATGGCCAGGTGACATTCCTGGTCGCGGGCGCGTACGCATTGTTGTGGCCGGTGCTCCGCCACCAACACGCACCATTGAACGTATTGAAACCGAACTCGGTTGGGAGTTCATACAAATTTATGGGCTCACCGAAACAGCACCTCTCCTCACGATGAATCGCGGCCGTAGTGAGTGGGATGTGCTCACACCACATGAACGCGCTGTAAAACTAGGTGCAGCTGGTGCTCCTGCATTGGGTGTTGAGCTGCGGCTCGATGACGAAGGCGAAATACTCGCGCGTAGCAGCATCATTATGGCTGGCTATTGGGAACAACCCGAAGAAACAAACAAAGCAATTGTTGACGGATGGTTTCACACAGGTGATGGCGGCACCATGAACGAGAGTGCGTACCTCACTATCTCCGATCGCAAAAAAGACGTCATCATTTCTGGTGGAGAAAACGTGAGCTCTATCGAAGTAGAAGATGCCGTGTTCTCACACCCCGAAGTTGCCGAAGTAGCGGTGATTGGTGTGCCCGATGAAAAATGGGGCGAGCTAGTAATGGCACTTGTTGTGAAGGCGCCCAACTCTTCGCTGACCGAAGATACGCTCATTGCCTACGTGAAAACCAAACTCGCTGGGTACAAGTGCCCCAAGCGTGTGGAGTTCCGTACAGAACTTGCCCGCACGGCAACCGGCAAACTGCAGAAGTTCAAACTGCGAGAGCCGTATTGGGCAAACCTGCAACGCAAAGTGAACTAGTGCTTCTTCGGGCCGGCAACATATGTGCTGAGGTTGCGCCCACAGATGGCGGGCGTATCGCACAAATTTTTTATAACAACCAGGAGCTTCTCATTGGTCGAGCACACAAAGAACCTGTGAATACCCCCCTCACTTGGGGTTGCTACCCAATGGCTCCTTTTGCGGGACGCCTTGCCCATGGCACTTTTTCTTGGAACGAGAATCGTTACTCCACGTTGCAGAGTTATGGGCAACACGCCATTCATGGAACTGTTGTTACTAGGCCATGGGAGATCACAGAACACAGTGATACTCATGTGACCATGAGCATCACACTCGATGATGGCTCACATGCACTGTGGCCCTTTGCTGGTACTTGTGAACACAGCGTTCATGTCACACCTGAAGAAGTGAAATGTGTTTTAACAATTCATTCCCGTGAACGATTTCCGTATCAACTCGGATGGCACCCATGCTGGAAGAAACCAGACTCTGCACATTTTGCTTTTGGCTCTATGTTTGAAAAAGATGTTGACCACATAGTGACGGGCCGCATGGTTACACCCACAACTGGCCCTTGGGATGACTGTTTTACAGACGTCATTGCTGAACCCACACTCGTTATCAATGATGTTGCTATCTCTCTCACGAGCACCGCCGAGTATTGGGTGATCTACGACGAACTCACGCACGCCACCTGCATTGAGCCCCAAACCGGGCCACCGAATGCCTTCAACCTCATCTCCGAGAACTTTCTCGACGTTGTTCAACCAAATCAGGCTGTTCGCGCTGAATTTACTATTCGCCTTGGTCCGTCTATCTAAGCCCATTTCTCACTGCAGTATCTTTGAGGTATGAGCATCTCAGTCATTCAATGGGGAACAGGAAATGTCGGACAAGCCGCTTTGCGATCGGTACTTGAACACGACAACTACGAGCTGGTGGGATGTTACGTTTCATCCCCCAGCAAAGTTGGCGTTGATGCCGCCGACTTTGTTGGGCTACCTGCTTGTGGCGTGAAAGCAACAAGCGACATCAACGAAATCTTGAATTTAAAAGCTGATGTTGTTTTGCACATGCCGCTTTCTGCTGCTCAAGTGAATGAAGACCCCGCAAAAGACACAAAAGACATTTGTGCACTACTGCGAAGTGGAAAAAATGTCGTTACCACCGTTGGCTATGTATACCCAAAGGCATATGGCGCAGATGTGCTTCGTGAGTTAGAAGATGCATGCGCTGTTGGAGGTGTCTCACTTCATGGCACTGGTGTGAACCCTGGCTTCATGGCAGAACTCGTACCACTCATTTTCACATCGCATTCTCAAAGCATTAAATCCATATTGGTACGTGAACATTCTAATTTTTCTTTCTATGCATCACCGCAAATTATTTTTGACGTCATGGGTTTTTCTTTAGCGCCCGAGGCATATGAAGAACACACCGCTCGCTATCGCAAATGGCTCAGTGGACTTTTTGAAGAGAGTGTCTTGATGATGGCCGATGGTTTAGGCCTCGAACTCGACGAACTCACCGTTGAGTCAGAAGTTGAATTAGCAACTGAAGATATTTCTATTGCCGCTGGCCTCGTTCCACAAGGAACCGTTGCTGCCCAGCGTTGGGAATGGTGTGGTGTCGCCTATGGGCGAGATGTCATTCGTTTAGAAGCCATATATAAGGTGCACAAAAGTGTGGCGCCACAGTGGCAAAGCCCTGCGTGGGTCTGCACTATAGAGGGGACTCCGCGTTTACATTTCGAAGCCGACAAATGGACCACCAATGGTTTGGTGGGCACGGCAATGCGTGCTTTTCATGCAATTCCTGCAGTTGTCAATGCGCCGGCAGGGGTACGCACATTCCTCGATCTCCCACTGATAGCTGGGGCGAACGTGGTTCAACAATAAGTTGGTAATCTGAACGAATGCATGACATCGTGATTCGTGGGGGAACAATCGTTGATGGCACTGGAGCAGACGCCTTCGTTGCCGATATCGCAATCAATGAGGGGGTCATTACCCACATTGCTCCGAGTATTTCTGAAGATGCCAAACAGGTCATTAATGCCTCTGGCCATATTGTGACGCCAGGTTGGGTCGACGTGCATACGCACTACGACGGTCAGGTGACTTGGGATGAAGATCTTGAACCATCGGCAACAAATGGTGTGACCACTTTGGTGATGGGCAACTGCGGAGTGGGGTTTGCTCCAGTGCGCCCTGGCTCGGAAGCACCACTCATCGACATCATGGAAGGTGTTGAAGATATACCTGGCAGTGCACTTGTTGAGGGCATGCCATGGGGAGCATGGGAATCATTTCCCGAGTACTTAGATTTTCTCGATACACGCAAGTTCAGCATCGACGTTGGCACGCAAATTGCACACGGCGCACTGCGCTTCTACGTCATGGGTGAACGTGGTACCGATAATGAAGATGCAACACCAGCAGAAATTGCTGAGATGGCTCAACTCACCAAAGAAGCCATGGATGCAGGTGCTCTTGGCTTTTCCACTTCACGCACTATTGGTCACCGCTCACTGTCGGGTTCACCAGTGCCAGGAACTTTTGCTGCAGAAGAAGAACTCGTTGCTATTGCCAATGCAATGGGTAAAGGTGTGTTCGAAGCAATTCCTGCCGGCACCGTTGGCGCACTTGAAGCACTCGGTGGCGAAAAAGCAAAGCCAGTAGAAGAGGTAATGATGCTTGCCGATGTGTCGCGCAAGAGCGGCCGACCCATCACATTCACTACGGTGCAAATTGCAGAAGATATCGACCACTGGCGCGATGTGCTCAATGCGGTATCTGCAGAAAACGCAAACGGCGCACAACTGAGGCCGCAAGTTGCACCGCGTGCAGTAACGGTTATGACCAGCTTGGGTACGTATCACATGTTTATGCGCAAAGGCGCGTACTTGCGTGAAGTTGCACACTTGCCATTGCCCGAGCGCGTAAAGGCAATGCGCGACCCCGCAATGAAAGAAGCAATCATCAACGACCGCAGTGTTCCTTCAGAAAATGCTGGTTCCATGCAGGCTGTTGTGGGCTTGTATGCACGCGCATTGAACGCCACGTTCCCATTGACATTCCCTATTAACTACGAGCCTTTGCGCGAAGAGTCAGTCGTGGGTCGTGCAAAGGTGCTCGGCGTTTCTCCAGAGTCACTCATGTACGACTTGTTGTTAGAAAACGATGGAACTGCTTTCTATGCAATTTTCGGTTCAAACTTTGCCAAGGGAGACCTCGACGCAAGCCGTGAAATGTTGCTGCACCCCGACACCATCACGGGCCTTTCCGATGCAGGTGCTCATGTGAGTTTCATTTGCGACTGCTCCATGCCTACCTTCCACCTCACGCATTGGGTACGCGACCGCAGCCGTGGAGAACGCTTGCCACTCGAGTCAACAGTGCGCAAACTCACAAAAAACAACGCCGATCTTTACGGTCTTAGCGATCGTGGTTCTTTGGAAGTGGGCAAGCGTGCCGACGTGAATGTCATCAACCTCGACAAGCTCACTATTCAAGCCCCGTTTGTTCGCAAAGATCTCCCTGCTGGAGGTTCGCGTATTTTGCAACCATCAACTGGCTATGCAGCAACTTTGGTGAATGGTGTTGTTACTCGATTGAACGATGCCGATACAGGTGCTCGCCCTGGTCGACTCGTACGTAGCTAAAACTACGACATCAACGTTAAGCCACCGTCAACAACAAAAATTTGTCCTGTTGCATATTTGGTGCGCAACAATCCAAGCGTTGCTTCAGTGCAATCATCTGGTGTTCCCGACCTCTTTAACGGAGCAGACTTTGCAACATTGGTGTGCATCGCATCCCAGTCAGCAGTCCATGGAGTTTCAATGAGGCCAGGCGCAACTGCGTTAATGCGCACAGGCCAGCAACTCTTTGCCATGAGCTTTGTCATTTGATTCAACGCTGCCTTGGTCATGGAATACGCCATTGAACTTCCCACCTGGCGCACTCCTGCAATTGAAGTGATGTTGACGATGTTTCCATCTTCGCTCTGCTTCAAATAAGGAATAGCTGCTTTGCTGAGATACCAAGTGCCATAAACATTCACTTCGAAGGTTTTCAAAAAGATTTCGTCAGTGAGCGCATCGAGGTCGTGATGAGGAACCGGAGTGGTCCAACCGGCATTGTTCACCAAAATGTCTAACTTGCCAAATGCCTTGATTGTTTGCTCGAGCAAGTTGAGAGCTTCGTCTTTTTTCGAAATATCAGCTCGAACATAAATTGCCCCGTTCGGCAGAGATTTCGCCACTGCCTCCCCCGCCTCAACCGATGAAGATGAATTCACCACAACGGTTGCGCCAAGATCGGCTAAACGCCGAGCAATGGACTCACCTATTCCGCTTGACGAACCAGTAACAATTACGACTTTTCCTTGGAATTCCGACATGGTGAAACATTACAGTGAAGTAATGGAACTTCAGATTCGCCACCAGCCCGCCTTTTCAACCGCCCGCGCCACCCTGCAGCCCAATGAGCAAATGCGCTTAGAGTCGGGAGCCATGATCGCCATGTCGCCCGACATGGTGGTGGAGGGAAAGATGGAAGGTGGCTTCTTAAAAGCACTCAAGCGTTCCGCCCTCGGTGGAGAGTCATTTTTCCAAACCACAGCTACGGCAGGCCCTAATGGTGGATTCGTCGATGTTGCTATGGGCCTTCCTGGTGACGCGGTCATTTTGCAATCAACAGCAGCGTCGCCTTGGATCTTGTCGCAGGCATCTTGGATCGCATCTTCAATGGGTCTCTTACTTGATACAAAGTGGGGTGGCATGAAGTCTCTCTTTGGTGGAGAAGGTGCATTCCTCGTTCATGTAAGTGGCGACGGCATTTTGCTTGCTGGTGCATACGGTGCAATTGAAGTTGTCAAGCTTGCTGCTGGTGAAAAAATTGTTGTTGACAGTGGCCACATGGTTGCCGTACAAGCATCGGTAACAATGTCGCTTCACAAAGCAGCTACTGGTTGGATGAACACCATTAAGTCTGGCGAAGGACTGGTGTTCCATTTTGAAGGACCAGGCGAGGTGTACACACAAACACGCAACCCCAATTGGTTTGGCCGATTCGCTTCAGCAGCGCATTCGCACGGCACAAACTAAAATGACAGAACATCAAGTTGGGCACACCAGCACTCTTGTCGTTGACGAGAAGCGCAACAACCGCATGCTCGGAGTTGATGTTTGGTACCCCGCTCACGTAGCACCAGACATTGAACAGACTCGCTACGAGTTACTTCCGGGTGTTTCTTTTCCTTCAGCAACAGCGTTTGAAAATGCTCCACTTGCGTCGGGGAAGTTTCCACTGCTGGTGTGGTCGCACGGTCGCACGGGATTGCGCTTTAACTACAGCCAACTCTGTGAGGCCATTGCTGCGTCAGGTTTCGTGGTGGTATCGAGTGATCACCCTGGCGACACGCTCACCGATTGGATGACGGGTCAAAATGTTGATGACGAAACTAACGACAAACAGCGTTTGGGCGATGTCAGTTTTATTGCCGATTGTGCAATAGGAGCACGTAGCGAACTCATGTCTGGCCTCGCCTCCATTGTTGACGTGAACAACATGTTCATTGGCGGGCATAGTTACGGCGGTCTCACTGCGCTCATCGCAACAACTGGAATTCACGGCATGCCTGCAGAGAAGCGATTCAAGGCGGCCATTGGTGCGCAGGCTTATACGCGTATTCTTCCTGCCGAACTCATTGCATCTGTGCCCGTACCTGTTCTCTTACTCGTTGGCCTCGGCGACATCACCACCTCACCAGCAACTGACGCCGAACCTGCGTGGGAGATTCTCAGCAAGAGCTCGCTGCCTCACCGCCGCCTCAATTTGCCCTACGGCGGCCACCAAGCGTGCAGCGACTTTGCCTTATATATCGAGCTTGCACCAGGCGTCGAGGGCGTACCCCAACTTGTTCTTGACTATTTAAAGTCAATTGCCGCCGATTCCCCAACGGGTTTTGAATCCACTTGGCGCACCACCCTTTCCGAGCAAATTGAAGAAATCAAGCTTTTTCTCTCTGCCCACATGTAGTTCGACTGTTCTGCAGCCCTCAAAAATCTTCTAGGGTTACCTTATGTCGCGCATTACAAAACTCACCGTTGACCAGTTAGACCCCGATCTTCGCCGCATGTCACGCGCCGACGATAAGACACCCCTCGAGCTCGGCCTCACACGCATCTTTGGCCACTGCCCCGAAATGGCAAAGGGTCTTTCTGCATTTGCTGGTTCATTGAAAGTGAACCGCACGTTGCCAGAGCGCCTTATCGAACTCGTTCGTTTGCGCATTGCATTTCACAACCAGTGCCGCAGTTGCATGGCCATTCGTTATACCGATGCATTGAAAGATGGCATCACTGAAGATTTGGTGTGCTCGCTTGAAAAGCCAATGGAAGCAGATGGCCTCAGCGAAGCTGAAAAAATAGCTATTCGCTACGGTGAACTTTTCGCCACCAATCACCTTGCAATTGACGATGCTTTCTACGACAAGTTGCGCGAACACTTCACCGAGCCACAAATTGTTGAACTCGGTTTGAATGTTGCGATGTGTGTTGGTGTTGGTCGTCTGTCGGCAACATGGGACATGGTGGAAGAACTTCCCGAACGCTTCCGCGCCGAGGGTGAAGTCACACCTTGGGGTGCCGATGCAGTCATTATGCGGTAATTCCACTGCATTGTTTCTGTAACTGAGTAAAGATGGGGTATGGCCTCATCATCTATTGACTCCACAACAAACCCGGCTGCCAGCGGCGTACCCACCAGCGCACAAAAACGTATTGCTCTTGTTGCGCACGACAACATGAAGCCACAAATGTTGGAATGGTCAATGCACCATCGCGATGAATTGCACAATCACATTTTGATGGGCACCGGCACCACTGGTCGAATTATTCATGAACACACTGGCCTCGATGTTGAACGCTTGCGCAGCGGGCCACTCGGTGGTGACCAACAACTTGGGGCACGCATTGCCGACGGACTTGTTGACGTGCTGCTCTTTTTTTGGGACCCGCTTGAACCCCAGCCACACGACCCCGACATTAAGGCACTTTTGCGCATTGCCGCCGTATGGAATATTCCCGTGGCATGCAACCCATCAACGGCCGACTACATCTTGTCGTCACCAATGATTAGCAGCACATATAACCGCGCCACGCCTTTGCTCGATTAAGAGTTGCCGTAAACCACATTTTGATTAGTAGTTGCGCTGCCACATTTTGCGCGCAATACAAATGCCGAACCTGCTTTTATTCCTAGAGCTTTCGACATTTTCGTCGCTTGTGCGGCTGTCAATTTTTTCGCAGTTGTTGCACCTTGCGCATTCGCGGTGACGGCAGGAAGCGCAAACTGTTTTGCGCCCTTCACTGCGCTAAAAACACACTTTGCCTTTGGCGACGAAACAGCTCCATACGTTGCATCCTTGCCAAAAATAGTTTTTGTACCCGCAACGACAGCTGGGTACAAAATTTCAGTTTTTGCAGCACCAGGAACAAATGCAATTTTCATTACGCCGGCGTTGCCTGTCGCTTGTGGAACAGATCGGTAGGCACGAACGGAAGACTTACCCAAGAGTGAACCAACTTGCCCCAGATTGTCATTAATTGATGGCAAAGTAAATGAATCTTGAAATGAGTAGGTTCCACTACCGACGTACCCCTTCAGAGCACCAGTGGCTGATGTGACTATCACTTTTGTATCTGCCGCAATGCCAACACACGAACGATCGGTTTCGCCTTCGCATGGTGCAGTTTCACCGGCACCTGCTGAACCTTCAACCGCGGCGGTCACGGTTGTTCCGTCTGACATCTCAATGCGAATGCCACAAGAAATCGGAATGACAGCTGACGTTGGATTAATTGACAGTTGAGATCCTCCTTTCACAGCCATACCAAACGACAGCGATGCACTCACCGCGAGAGACTGTTTAAAGGAACACTTCAAAGAGAAAGTGCCCTTGAGGTTAAGGGCCGTGTTAGTGACAGTTCCAGTAATCACTTTTTCTGTTCCATCAAACTGCAAGTTTGAAACACAATCTAAAGTCACGAGTGATGAACTACTTGATCTCATTGTTCCCAGAGCTCCTGCAAATTGCATAAGATCGCTGGGCGGAAGATCAATTTTGGTTTCTACGGGGAGCGCCGAGACATTGCTCGACTTCACCGTGCAAGGTGTTGACCCGATGTTGACGAGACTCGACATTGCGGGACCAAAATCAACTTCCGGTACTAGGTCGGAATAGCCAGGAGGAAGCGCCTCTAATGCACCTGCGCTACTGGCACTGCCCACGCTCAGAGAGGCAATGATGGCTCCACTCATTACGAGATTTCGCAAAGTTATTTTCATGGTCATTCTCCTCACCATAACTGACGAATTTTCTTCCTGATTTTTAAATTAAAACCGACTTTCTCTCACATTTCCAGCCCTATTTTTGCTAAACATAGATAAGCCAGAAGAAAGAAAGCACTGTGAACCCCCTCTCACACTCTTCCTCACACCCCGTTGACGACCTTGAAAGTATTGCGGCGATCGGTAACGCTTGGCGCGACTTGCGCCGCGGTGCAGCAGCTTCATCGCTGCGCAGCAAACTTTTTGGCGAAGGCGAATCGGCTCTCGACCCTGGCCAAGTCGACACTCTCGACCTTCTCGTTGAGCGCGAGTTCTGGCGCATGGGCGACCTCGCCGAAGCACTTCGTGTTGACCCCTCTACGGCAACGCGTGCCATTCAGCGCCTCGAAAAACTAGAGCTTGCCGAGCGCACCACACTTGCCTCCGATGGCCGCGTGGTAACAGTTGCTGTTACTTCTGCTGGTCGTGCCCGCCACAACATCATTACTGAACGACGCTTGAAGGTCATGATCAAAATTTTGAGCGACTTTGCCCCAGAAGATCAAGCAAAACTTGCTCAATTACTCACCCAGTTTGTTACTTCCGTCGACAATGTTGCTAGCACTTTTGAGCCGTGAAACTTCGGCGTTATTCGCTACGATAAAGACATGATTGCAGCAGAAGTTTGGCACTGGTGGATTGGTGTAGTTCTCACCGTCGTTGGCGTAGGAACCGTTCTCGCCATGGTGGCTGGGTATGTCTCTAAGGTCAGCGCAACGAAGTACCCAGGGCGCCGCAACCGTTAAGGCCGTCGCACATTGTCATGATTCTTGATGCGCAAGCACTTCAGCATCATGAACTGGTACAAGAACTTCTTACTCGCACACACTTTCCTCTATTAACCGAAGCACCTCACGGTGTGGCATGTGCGGTTTCTGGTGGTGCCGATTCCGTAGCACTGCTCATTCTTGCTGTAGCAACCGGACACCAAGTCACCGCGCATCACGTTGACCATGGTTTACGAGTTGGTTCTCAGAATGAATTTTCCGTTGTAGAAAATATCGCCACACGTTTTGGCGCCATGGCTATTTCTTTACGTGCCGATCTAGCCGATGGCCCCAACCTGGAAGCACGAGCCCGCCAAGCTCGTTTTGCACTCTTGCCGCCTGGCGTGCTTACTGGCCATACAGCCGACGACCAAGCAGAAACCGTGCTCATCAACCTCATGCGTGGGGCCGGAACCGAAGGCCTTTCGGGAATGCGTTATACGCACAGCAAGCCGATTCTTCACTTGCGCCGACATGAAACCGAAGCCCTCTGCTCCGCATTTGATATTGACCTTGTTGAAGACTCCAGCAATAGTGATCCTCGCTTTCAGCGCAATCGCGTACGCCACGAACTCCTTCCACTTCTCAACTCCATCGCACAACGCGATGTCGCACATCTCATTGCTCGTGAATCGCAACTCATTGGCGACGACGAAAAATTCCTCCAAGATCTCGCCTCGGTTATTGACGTACTCGACGCACCGGCACTTGCCGCTGCCCCACTTCCACTTGCTCGCCGTGCAATTCGCATGTGGCTTGCCAACCCCTACCCACCCGATGCAGCAACTGTTGAGCGTGTACTCGAAGTTGCCCGAGGAATTCACCCCGGATGTGAAATTGGTGGCGGGAAACAGGTGCGAAGAAGCAATCAGCGATTAAGATTGCAGTAATGCCACCGAAGCTTCGAGGAAAATGGGCTCTGGGTATCCAACCCCGGAACTTCACATGGATCATTAAAGATCGTCTCGCTATTTGCGAACGCCCAGGCGGATACGGCGTCAACCACCGTCGCGTGCGTCGCCAAGAAGAAATCATCTGGTTGCGCGAAAACAACTTCGCCAGTGTTTTTTCCATCATTGGTGCGCCTCACAACCTGCACAGCTACGAAGAACTCAACTTGCCTTATCGCCATCGTCCGCTCAGTGGTGCCGACGATATTGACCCATGGCTCGTTTCTTTCTATAACGAACTCAAAGTGCTTCTCGCTGGCGATACCAAAATCTTGGTGCACGCTGAAGAAGTAGGCGACCGCATCATTGGCATTATGGGTGGCTACATCCGCTGGAGCGGTCTTGTCGATGACCCTTCACAAGCCATCATCATCACCGAACGCATTGCTGGCCAACAATTAGACCCCTTCGCACGCGAACTCATTTTGCGTGTGCACGACCTGCGCTAATTCTCTTTCGCTAGCGTCTCACTTATGAAATGTGTTGTTGTTGGCGCAGGGCTTTCCGGTTTAATTGCCGCACAAACACTGCAGCAAGCAGGCCACGAAGTTCTTGTACTCGATAAAGGACGTTCGGTGGGTGGGCGCCTAGCAACACGGCGTATTGGCAATGCCACCTTCGACCACGGCGCACAGTTTTTTACCGTTCGCAACAACGCATTCGCTGAGCATGTTGAAGTGTGGTTACGTGAAGGCGTAGTACGCGAATGGTGCAAGGGTTTTTCACCAGCTGGTGATGGCTTCCCTCGTTATGTCGGCGACAAAGGGATGACATCTATTGCAAAATATCTCGCAACAGGCCTCGATGTGCGTTGCAGTTCACTGGTGTTTTCACTTGGCAAAAAAGGTGAACAGTGGGAAGTGCAACTCGACGATGGAACTTCCATCATGAGTGATGCAGTTGTGATGACTTGCCCCATTGCACAAAGTTTTGGTCTTGCCTACACCACCGGCATTGAATTACCAGAGGAATTGCGTGTGGTTGACTATCACCGCACGCTTGGGCTTCTTGCTGTGCTCGATGGGCCAAGTGCAGTTCCCGCTCCAGGCGGTATGCAAAACCCCGACGATGTTTTTTCATTCATTGGCGACAACTTTGCAAAAGGTATTTCCGCCCAACACGCTCTCACTTTTCACGCGGGTCCGGCCTGGAGTGCTGCGCACTGGGACGACAGCCTTGAAGATGGTTTGGCAGAACTCACTCGCCACGCCCAGCCATATTTAGGTAACGCAAAAATTGTGGAGAGTAATTACAAGAAGTGGCGCTTTGCTACACCTATTACTCAGTTTCCTGAGCGATATTGGCTCCATGAGTCGGGTACTTTCGTACTCGCTGGCGATGCCTTCGCCGAACCCCGCGTGGAAGGTGCTGTACTCAGCGGTCTTGCAGCTGCCGCGGCGCTACGCAATTGATTGCAATAAATTATTAGTGGCTTCGCGCAATGCGTTAGTTACCTCACCTTGAGGCAACGCATCACACGCATCGCTTGCTTCTTGCACAAAGCGTTGCGCAGTTTCAATAGCAAATTGAATTCCGCTACCAGCACGAACAATTTCTAATGCTCGGCGTTGTTGTGCGTCATCAAGAGGCGCACCCAGCATTGACTTCAATTCTTTTCCAGTTGCATCACCAACTGCCATGGTGTGCAGTACTGGCAATGTGTATACGCCTTCCACCATGTCATGGCCTGCAGGCTTGCCGAGTTCAGCATCGGAAGAAGTGATGTCGAGAATGTCGTCGACAATTTGGAACACCATGCCGTAGGCCGTTCCATAACGAGTTAACGCATCAATCACTGTGCGATCGTGCCCAGCCACAATTCCGCCAATACGTGCAGCGGTGCTGTAGAGCGAAGCTGTTTTGCCATCGATGCTCACGAGATACGAATCGACCGGGCGCGAAATGTCGTATGTATGTCGCAACTCTTCAATTTGTCCTTCACACAAATTGCCAATGGTGTGTGCGAGCAACCCGGCAACTTCTGTACCTAATGATGCAGCAATTTCTGATGCGCGCGCCAACAAAAAATCTCCGGCGAGAATTGCTTGCAGGTTCCCCCATTTGGCATTCACCGTTTCCACCCCGCGACGTGTGGTGGATTCATCCATGACGTCGTCGTGATACAGCGAACCCAAGTGCACCAATTCACAAGCAATGCCACCCTGAATTGCCTCTTCTGCAGCACTTCCACCGGTTGCCACCAGCGACGCAGCTATTGCCATGACTGGGCGCAAGCGCTTTCCGCCCGCAGTAATGAGGTGCGAGGCGATTTCCGTGAGGTAGTCGTCGGAGGTACGAACGGCAGCCAGCATCGCCGCTTCGACCCGTTCGCGGTCGGCGGCCATATGGGGCAATGAGAGGAGAGGTGAGGCTGTTGCCACACTCATAGGTTACGGCCCACAATGCGCCCTGCCCTAACGGTGCAGGTACACTTGGGCAACGTATTTCAGTGCCGAAGGGCACCAGATAAGGGCGGTCAAATTGTTCGAACGCTTTACCGACAGGGCGCGACGAGTTGTGGTGTTAGCGCAAGAAGAGGCGCGCCTCCTCAACCATTCTTATATTGGCACCGAGCACATCTTGCTTGGGCTCATTCACGAGGGCGAAGGCGTTGCCGCAAAAGCACTCGAGTCGCTCAGTATCTCTCTTGAAGCAGTACGCGCCCAGGTAGAAGACATCATTGGTCAGGGTGGTTCGTCACCTTCAGGTCACATTCCCTTTACCCCTCGTGCCAAAAAAGTTCTTGAACTCTCATTGCGCGAAGCTCTCCAACTCGGCCACAACTACATCGGCACCGAGCACATCTTGCTCGGCCTCATTCGTGAAGGCGAAGGCGTTGCCGCTCAAGTTTTGGTCAAGCTCGGCGCCGACCTTGGTCGCGTGCGTCAACAAGTCATTCAGTTGCTCAGCGGCTACCAAGGCCCAGCCGGCTCTAAGGGCGAAGGCACCCCAGCCGGTGCAGCGGCAGGAAGTGGCAAAGAAGAAAGTGGCGACAAAGGCGGCAGCCAAATTCTCGACCAATTCGGCCGCAACCTCACGCAACTTGCTCGCGACAAAAAGCTCGACCCCGTTATTGGTCGTTCACGTGAACTCGAGCGCGTTATGCAAATTCTTTCACGTCGTACCAAAAACAACCCCGTGCTCATTGGTGAGCCTGGTGTTGGTAAGACCGCAATTATTGAAGGCCTTGCTCAGAAAATTGTGAGCAACGACATTCCTGAAACTTTGAAGAACAAGCAGCTCTACACACTCGACCTCGGTGCACTTGTTGCAGGTAGCCGTTACCGCGGTGACTTTGAAGAGCGTCTCAAGAAAGTTTTGAAAGAAATCAAAACTCGTGGCGACATCATTTTGTTCATCGACGAAATTCACACACTTGTTGGTGCAGGCGCAGCAGAAGGCGCAATCGATGCTGCTTCTATTTTGAAGCCAATGCTTGCTCGTGGAGAACTCCAAACCATTGGTGCCACCACAACTGAGGAATACCGCAAGCATTTCGAGAAAGATGCCGCACTTGAGCGTCGCTTTCAGCCAGTAAAGGTTGATGAGCCATCTGTTGCGCACACCATTGAAATTTTGAAGGGCATCCGCGACAAGTACGAAACGCATCACCGCGTCACCATCACCGACCAAGCGCTCGTTGCTGCAGCAAACCTTGCCGACCGTTACATTGCCGACCGTTTCCTTCCCGACAAAGCAATCGACCTTATTGACGAAGCTGGTAGCCGTTTGCGTATTAAGCGCATGCAAACACCACCCGATCTCAAAGAGCTCGAGAACAAAATTGCTGAAGTGCAAGAATCAAAGCGCAAAGCAGTTGAAGAACAACGCTTTGAAGAAGCAGGCCGCTTGCGCGACCAAGAGCGTTCACTACTTGAAGAGCGTGCACTGAAAGAAGCCGACATTAAGGCGTCTGGCGTTGATCTTTTCGATGAAGTCAACGAAGAAGCTATTGCTGAGGTTTTGAGCCTCTGGACAGGTATTCCGGTGTACAAACTCACCGAAGCAGAAACTGCCAAGTTGCTCAACATGGAAGCCGAACTTCACAAGCGCATCATTGGTCAAGAAAATGCAATTCGCGCCGTCAGCCAAAGCATTCGTCGTACACGCGCTGGATTGAAAGATCCTAAGCGTCCAAGTGGCTCGTTCATTTTCCTCGGACCAACTGGTGTAGGTAAAACTGAACTCGCAAAGACACTCACCGAATTCTTGTTCGGCGACGACAGTGCACTCATTGCTCTCGACATGTCGGAGTACATGGAAAAGCACACCGTGAGCCGTCTTGTTGGTTCACCTCCTGGGTACGTGGGCTACGAAGAAGGCGGCCAACTCACCGAAGCTGTGCGTCGCAAACCATTTAGTGTTGTGCTCTTCGACGAAATTGAAAAAGCACACCCCGACGTGTTCAACACTCTCTTGCAAATTCTTGAAGAGGGTCGTCTCACCGACAGCCAAGGCCGTTCGGTTGACTTCCGCAACACCGTGCTCATCATGACCTCAAACTTGGGAACACAAGACTTGCGCAAGGGAGCCGTTGGCTTCACCACAAGTGACGAAGCTGTTTCATACGAGCGGATGAAGGAAAAAGTTAACGAAGCGTTGAAGCAACACTTCCGCCCTGAATTCCTCAACCGCATCGACGAAGTCATTGTCTTCCATGAATTGGCTAAAGACGAAGTGATGCAAATGGTTGATCTCATGATCAAGCGTCTCACTGGGCAACTCGAGAGCCAAGGTCTTGGTATTGAACTCAAGTTGTCTGCCAAAGAATTGTTGGCAGAACGCGGTTACGACCCACAACTTGGTGCTCGTCCATTACGTCGTGCCATTCAGCGTCTCATTGAAGATCCGCTATCAGAGAAGATCTTGTACAAAGAGTTCGCTGCTGGCGTCATCATTGTGGTCGACACCGAAGATGACCCCGATAAGCCAGGCGAGAAGCGCATGACCTTTACTGCAGTAGAAGGCTTCGTGCCTCCTGTTGCTGTAGAGCTTGCGGGCGCAGGCGAATCCGGCACCACACTTCCTGAGTGAACATAACTACGTCAACAATTAAGCGTTTCATTGCGCTGTGTTGTGCAGTAGTTCTTCTTGCTTCATGTCGTGTCGACACGCAAGTGTCGATGGTGGTCAACCCCGATGGCAGTGGAAACGTCACTGTCACCATCGATGTTGATAAGGAAATTGTTCAACGCTCTCCCGACATTGCCGAGAATCTCGACTTCAGCGACTTAAAGAAAAATGGTTGGAAGCTCACCGAGCCAGTTGACACAGCTTCTGGTGGCAAACAGTTAGTTCTCGTTCGCGACTTCGCCAATGAATCGGAAGCCACTACAGTGCTTGCCCAACTCAATGGCAACCGTGGTCCCTTTCGTGAAGTCATTTTGCGTCGTGGCGGAAAAGCCCGCGACTCATCGTGGAACTTGTCGGGCCGACTAGAAGTAACTGGTGGGCTGCAAGCCTTTGCCGACGACCAACTCATCGCGGCTCTTGGCGCTACCCCATATGAAAGCACCGTCAAGTCGCAAAATCTCGACCTTGGTAAGGCGCTCACTATTGAGTTCGTTGCATCCCTGCCCGGGGAATTGAAATCGTCCACTGCTATTCCCGAGAATGGCAAGCTCTCCTGGCGCGTGGCTACCGATGGCACCCCAGTCGACCTCGCCACCAGCACTGAAAACGTCGACGTGGTCGGAACCCTGGGTGGCATCGCCTCCAAAATCGGCCTCGTCCTCCTCATTGCGTGGCTTGGCCTCATGGCAGTACTCGGCGCACTCCTCTATAAACGCCAATACGACCGGCAACGCAAGCGCACCTCGCGCTCGCGCAATTAACACCCATCGCCTAACTTGTCGGCATGGCAAAACTTCGACTCGTCTATCGCTGCACCGAGTGTGCTGGCTCTCACCCCAAATGGTCGGGTCGGTGCATTACCTGTGGCGCATGGAACTCTCTTGTTGAAGACGTAGAAGGCCCCGAAGAACCACTCGTATCTCTCGCCGCTGGCATGTCGCTCGTTGCACCTGGCGAAGCAAAACCCATCACCGAAGTCGATGGCTCTATTGGTCAGCCTCAACCAACAACTATTCCCGAACTCGACCGAGTGTTGGGTGGAGGCATTGTTCCAGGTTCAGTCACATTGCTCGGTGGCGAACCAGGCATTGGTAAAAGCACACTGCTCATGCAACTCCTTGCTGCGTGGCCAGCGCGCACTTTGTATGTCACTGCAGAAGAAAGTGCGCAGCAAGTTCGCTTGCGTGCAGAGCGCTTAGGTGCACTCAATGAAAATGTATGGCTTCTTCCTGAAATGAACTTGCACAATATTTTTAAGGCCATTGCTTCTGTGCAGCCGAACCTCATTGTTATCGACAGTATTCAAACCATCGCTGACCCTGAACTGTCATCCCCGCCGGGTTCAGTTGTGCAGGTGCGCGGTTGTGCACATCGTTTAGTGCAAGAAGCAAAGCGCAGCAATATTCCTGTGGTACTCGTTGGCCATGTCACTAAAGAAGGTGGCCTTGCTGGGCCCCGCGTGCTCGAGCACGTTGTCGACACCGTGTTGTCTTTCGAAGGTGAGCGTCACAATGCACTGCGTTTGTTGCGTGCGTCAAAGCATCGCTTCGGGCCAACGAGCGAACTGGGTTTATTTGAAATGACCGACGCTGGCATG
>Ga0208311_1000123_pt1 | contig 22799 bp, 20 predicted proteins | sample Colrivmet1562A02_FD_187683 | JGI IMG/M metagenome (GOLD analysis project Ga0208311, IMG submission 187683) | Estuarine microbial communities from the Columbia River estuary - metaG 1562A-02 (SPAdes) (version 2) | ecosystem: Environmental > Aquatic > Marine > Intertidal zone > Estuary | place... | reverse complement strand
AGAGCGACCATGATGCTTTCTACTGCGTTGTAGATCTTCATGCGTTAACAGTTGAAACAGATCCACAAGTCTTAAGGAAGCGAACACTTCTTGCAGCAGCGCAATTAATTGCCCTTGGCCTTGATCCTGATAAGTGCACGCTATTTATTCAATCGCATGTGCCAGAACATAACCAGCTGGGCTGGGTCCTTGAATGTATGGCTGGATTTGGCGAAGCAAATCGTATGACGCAATTCAAAGATAAGTCGCAGAAGAGTGGGGCGGATAGAACCGTTGTTGGGCTATTTACCTATCCGATTCTGCAGGCAGCTGACATCATGCTTTATCAAGCAAATAGAGTTCCAGTTGGCGAAGATCAGAGACAACATATTGAATTAACTCGCGATCTGGGTCAGAGATTTAATTCAAGATATGGGCAGACTTTCACTATTCCTGAGGCTCATATCATTAAGTCTGCAGCGAAGATTAATGATCTCCAAGATCCAAATGCCAAGATGAGTAAATCATCAGCATCAAACTCCGGAGTAATCGATATATTGGATTCAGCAGAAGTTAATGTGAAGAAAATAAAGAGCGCAGTAACTGATACTGGTAAAGAGGTAAAATTTGATGAGAAGGAAAAGCCTGGTATATCAAACTTGTTAACGATCCATTCTGCCCTTAGCAATCGAGCTATATCTGATATTGAAAGTGAATTTGCTGGAAAAGGTTATGGCGACTTTAAGTCCGCTGTAGCTGAGGTGGTTACCTCATATTTTGCCCCAGTTAAAAAGCGCACCGAGGAGCTTTTGTCCGATGAAGCTCATCTATTAAAAATCTTAGAGCAGGGAAGGCAGAAGGCTAGAGCTGTTGCTGCAGAGACTTTAGCGAAGACATATTCAGCTCTGGGATTGGTGCCAAGCTCTTTTAAGGATAAGTAAGTCATGAAATATAAGGCGCTTGCGATAGCGCTTATTATTTTATTATTTTCACCATTAACGCCAGCAATTGCTGCAGAGCCTAAAATTGCTATCGCCTACGACATTGGATTTCTAGGGGATAACTCCTTCAATGACGCAGTTCATCTAGCGCTTAAAGCTGCGAAGAAAAAGTATGGATTAGTCGAGCCATTTGTTCGCGAGGTGCCAACAAATGGAACTGCAGTAGATCGCCTCACTCGGCTACGCTTTCTGGCAAAGAGTGGCTACACCTTGATAATTGCAGTAGGTCCTGGATATAGACAGACAGTAGCTCGGGTTTCACAGGAATATACCGAGACTCAATTTGCAATTGTTAATGACAGATCTATTGCACAATTGAATGTTTCAAATATCTATTTTAGAGAGGATGATGGTGCTTATCTTGCAGGGGTAGCAGCGGCTAATCTTTCAAAGCGTAAATCAATTGCATTTATTGGAAGTGAAGCTGAGTTACTTGAAAGCTTCACAAAAGGAGCAAGAGCCAATTTTCCAAAGGTAAAGATAAAGAATATCTCCTATCCAGATTCTGCTGAGTCGCTACGCGCTCAATTAAGCAGTGTTGATATTGCTTATTCAACTTGGGATGGAGACCCTTCAGTTATAGCTGTAATCAATGAAAGCTTTGCTGGGAAGGTTAGATTGATATTAGAGACCCCAGATCAATACTTTGCTCAAATCTCACAGACAAAGTCACTTGTTGTGGCAACGGTTTCAAAGCAGATGTCTAAACCTATTTCGCAATTGGTTTCAGCAGCTCTTGAATCACGGGCTATTATTGATGTAATTGATGAAGTTGAAGGTATTTATGGCCGGGAATATAACGCCGCCAATGGGGGAGTGGGTATCATCTTTAACATTGCAGTAAATAGCTCTTTAAAGAGTCAAATCAAGCAAGCTCTTCTTAAACTGAAACAGGGATAACTACCAGCCGGGATGGGCGCTCTTGCCGCCATCAAAATCAATAATGCTTCCAGAGGCAAAATTAAAAGTCTCACCAGTTATTGCAAGTGCTAGATTGGCAACTTCTTCAGCGCTTCCAATTCGCCCTGCTGGAACTGTATTAGTCCAAGAGGAGAAGCCCTCTGGCCACCTACTTTCTAAATTGCTATCTCCAATAAGACCTAATCTAATTCCATTAATTCGCATAGGCGCTAGAGAAAGAGCAAGTGATCGCGTAACTGACTCTAAAGCTGACTTTGAAGCGCCATATATTTCATGACCTGATTTAGCGTTTAGAGCTTCAATAGATGAAATATTGATAGCTAATGTAGCTCCTTTGGATTTAGCGGCAAGAATTATCTCAATAGGAGATAGTAGATTTATCTGAAATATCTCTTGTGCTTTACTTGATGAATAATTCTTAAGATCAAGGACTGATTGATCGGCCGCATTATTTATTATGCAGTCTATTGCGCCAACTTGCTCAACTAATTCAGTGCCGCTTGAAGTTTTCGAAAGATCCTTCTTAATAACCTCAATGCCATCGGCGCCTTTAGAGTGATTTACCTGACCAACCACTCTCCAACCGGCAGCGAGAAAAGTTTTGCAAAGCGCGCTTCCAATTAGCCCACCAGCTCCGGTTATGAGAATTGACTTCTGCTTACTCATGAAATAGCTCCGGTAGGTTGGCAATGTTTGGGAATTGGGAGAGTAACTCATCTCTGCCTATTAATTCCATAGTTGAAAAGGCAGGAGCTAGAAAGCAGCTCAGAAGTGAGTAAGACCCTAAAGACTCTGCTGCCATCCAGGTATTAGCTGGTACTTGGTAGGCAAGAGTTTTCCCTTCTTGATCGAGTTGATTACTGACTAGTTGACCATTTTCAATAGTGTGAAGGAGAAGAGGATCGCCAGATAAATGAAGCCAGAGCTCGGCCTGGGGCAGGCGATGCCAGGCTGAGAAATCGGGGGAGACCACCATAAAATAAATTGCATTGCTTAATTCATCTCGATAAATTGTTGAAAATAAACCACCTTCACCTTCAAGGGGCTGCAGATCAAGTTTTGCTATCAATTCATCCTTGTTCATTAAATTCCTTGCGCAGGGTCTGAACTACAACGTCTACTTCCTTAGATAATTGGGAGAAATCAATCAAGGTCGATGATCCATTTGCTATTACATGTTTCCCATCGACCCAGACATCACTTACATCGCCGCGACCTGCAGCAAAGACCAGCTGAGCAAATACGTCATGAAGCGGAATCAGATGGGCCTTATTTAGATCTATTGAGATTAGATCTGCACTTTTACCTACTTCGATACTTCCAATTGAACTCTCAAGTCCTAGAGCTTTTGCTGCTTCAATTGTTGCCATACGAAATATCGTACTTGCCCTTAAATTTTCTGGGCCATTACTCTGGGCATATAAGTTGGCAGCCACTCGCATAACTGCCCACATATCTAGATCATTACTTGATGAGCAACCATCGGTACCAAGTGCTACAGATAAATTCCTGCTCTGATATTTCTTAATATCAGCAATCCCACTTCCCAATTTGAGATTACTTCCAGGGCAATGAGCAACTGCAGCGCCGGCCTCAACTAGTAATTTAATATCTTCATCTGTTAGGTGAACACCGTGGCCTAATAAAGTATGAGATTCTAAGATTCCACTCTCATTTAACATTGCAGTTGGAGTCTTGCCAAAACGTTTGGCAATATCATCATTTTCGCCAAGGTTTTCAGAGATATGAATACTTATCGAAGCTCCCATCTGCTTTGCTAGCTTGCCAATTTCAACTAGGTGATCTGGCGAGACGGTGTAGGTTGAATGGGGCATTAGATAGGGCGGAACATCTGGCCCGCCAACATCTTGCAGTACTTGCCCCCACTTCTTTGCTATCTCAAATCGATCTTCCCAATTAAGCCCATCAAGGCCAGTGAAATCAAAGAAAAGAGGGCCAGTTATATGTCGAATTCCAGTACTTGCCGCTCCTTTATGAGCTGCATCTGGATAGAGATACATATCAAGGGTTGTTGTAGTTCCTGCAAGTAAAGATTCCAGCGCGCCAAGTTGAGTGCCCAGAGCAACATTTTTTGGATTCATAATCAATCCCTCTGCTGCCCAGACTCTTTCTAGAAATCCTTGAAGATTTACTCCCTCTGCCCAGCCGCGCAGTAGTGACATTGCTAGGTGGGTATGGGTATTGATTAATCCTGGCGCAATTAACTTACCTTTAGCATCATAGGTCTTAGCACCTTTTAAAGTTCCTGCGCTCGCAATTGCAACGATTTTCTTATCTTTAATTGCGATAGCGCAATCTTTTAGAACTCGATTTTTGCTATCAGATGTGACAATGTAGGTTGCATTATCAATTACTAAATCAAAACCACTCACTTTGAAGCCAAAGCCTTTAGCGCACCTTCAATAACTGTTAGAGCTTTCGACTTACCCATATCGAGGGCCTTATTTATCTCATCCATGGTTATCTCAGCCTCACTTAATCCTGCGGCAGGATTAACAACTAGCGCGATGCTGGCATAAGCAATACCAAGCTCTCTTGCCAAACTCACTTCAGGGCATCCCGTCATACCAACTACTGTTGCGCCAGCAAGTGCTGCTAGTCGAATCTCTGAAGGGGTTTCAAATCTAGGTCCGTTAAAGCCGGCATAGACTCCATTTTCATGAAGCAAAATTCCTGACTCCTTAGCGCTTTGACGAAGTGCGCTCTGTATTTTTGCATCATATGCGCGCGTGAGATCAACATGTTGAACTCCAGGCTTTGAACCATCTGAGAAGGTGTGCTGCCTACCAGAGGTAAAGTCAATAAAGTCATCAATTAGGCAAAGATCTCCGGGAGATAGTTTTGGATCGATTCCTCCAACTACATTAATTGCAATTATCTCGGTAACGCCTAACTCACTCATAGCCTTGATATTGGCTCGATAATTGATCAGATGAGGCGGAATGCTATGGCCACTTCCATGACGGGTTAGAAATACTAGATTTACACCGCTTAATTGCCCGCTAATAACTGAAGCATTTCCATATGCCGTATCTATCTCTTTAGAAAGACCATCTTTTAAAGCAGGTAGGTCATAAAAACCAGTGCCTGCAATTAATCCAATCGTCTTTGGCATCGAATCAGGATGCCAGGCCAGCCATCAAACGGCCGATGGTATTTCTATCCGCCTCTTTAGAACTAAATATGGCAACAATCTTGCCATTAGAGATGACTGCAATTCTGTCAGCAAGAGAGAGGATTTCATCAAGCTCTGCAGAGACTAAGAGAACAGCTGCCCCAGCGTCGCGAGCAGCAATCAATTGGTTATGAATAAACTCAATTGATCCCACATCAACGCCTCTAGTTGGTTGAGCGGCAACAACTACATCTAGCTGTTGACTTAACTCTCTTGCAACAACAACTTTCTGTTTATTTCCACCAGAAAGTGAGCCGGCAGAGAGGGAAGCATTCGGAGCCCTGATATCAAATTTCTCAACGAGGGCTTCGCCATTGTTTGCAACTTCCTCTAAACTTCTAAGCCAACCGTTAGCAAATGGTGCTTGGTCAAATCTATTTAAGACTAAATTATCAGCGATGGAGTAAGAAGTTACTAATCCATGCTTCTCACGATCTTCAGGAATATGAGAAACGCCTGCTAGATGCGCAGCCCGCGGATTTAAGTTCGGAATTGCTTTGCCTTTAACAATTACCTCACCGCTTAAGCGAGAGCGCATACTGCAAATTGCTTCAACTAATTCTCGCTGGCCATTTCCTTCAACGCCTGCAATACCAAGAATTTCTCCAGCATGAACTTCTAGGGATACATCCCTAACAGATTCGAGCTTTCTATCATCATTGACTCGTAGATTCTTTATCGAAAGAAGGACCTCTTTAGGCTTTGCGACGCTCTTTTCAACGCGAAGAACGACCTCACGGCCCACCATCATCTGGGCAAGTTTTGATTCACTACTCTCCTTAGGAGTAGTAGTGCCCATTAGCTTCCCACCACGAAGAACAGCAATTCGATCAGCAACTGCCATAACCTCACGGAGCTTATGGGTAATAAATAGAATTCCAACCCCGCGCTTGGCAAGATTTCGCAAAACTTCAAGGAGTTCATCAGTTTCCTGGGGAGTTAATACCGCTGTTGGTTCATCAAGAATTAGTAACTTAACATCGCGTCTGAGGGCTTTAAGAATTTCAACTCTTTGGGCCATTCCGACTGGAAGATCTTCGATAATGGCATCAGGATCAACTTCAAGACCATATTTCTCTGAAAGAGCCAGAGCTTCTTTTTTTGCCCGCTTGATATTTACCACACCGAATCGCTTTGGTTCATCTCCTAGAATCAAGTTCTCTGTAACGCTCATAACTGGAACTAATTGAAAATGCTGGTGAACCATTCCTACCCCACTAGCAATTGCTGCAGCGGTATCACCACTTTCCATCACGGTGCCATTAATTTTTATAGTGCCAGCATCTGGCCTAACCAGACCAAATACCGCTTTCACTAGCGTTGACTTGCCAGCGCCATTCTCACCAAGGAGGGCAAGAATCTCTCCTTCTTTCACTGTTAGTGAAATATCTTCATTGGCAACAACACTGCCAAAGCTCTTGCTAACACCCTCAATTTCTAGAAGAGTCTTCATGACTTTTCCTTCTCATAAGGAATACCCTCAGCAGCTGGTGGACGCACTTTTCCAGCCGAGATTGCTAGAACAACAATTGTCAAAATATATGGAAGCATGTTTATGAATTGGGGAGGAATCTCTACTACTTCATCAATCATTAACTGATTCGTGACAGCTTGGGTTAATCCGAAAAATAGCGCAGCAGCAAGTGCGCCAAGTGGATTCCATCTACCAAAGATCATGATGGCAAGAGCGGTAAAGCCCTTTCCTGCAGTAAATCCTCGCTCAAATATTCCAACTGCTTCCAGGGCGAGATATGAGCCAGCAAGTCCACCAACAGCTCCTGCAGCAGTGACATTTAAATAGCGAAGTCTTGTTACTGAAACTCCTGCAGTATCAGCACTTGATGGATGCTCACCAACTGCTCTTGAGCGCAGACCCCAAGAAGTTTTATAGAGCGCAAACCAGAGACCTAAAATAAAGAAGATTCCAAAGTAGGTAATTGGGCCGTGGAAAGATAGAACTGGACCAAGGATAGGCCAGGCTCCAATTACTGGAAGGTCAATTGGATCAAGGGTTGAGGGGATTGAATAATTTTGGCGATAGTAAAAGGAAGTTATACCTGCAGCCAAAATATTTAGGATAACTCCAGCAATGATCTGATCCATTTTCCAATTAACTGCCATTAGAGCTAATAGCAGCCCCATCATCGCGCCAGTAAATACCCCGACTAGCATTCCTTGAACTGTATTTTTCAAAATAGCTCCAGCAAAGAAGGCAGTGAAGGCTGAGATCAGCATCGTTCCTTCGATACCTATATTTACAACTCCAGTCCGCTCACACATAACTCCAACCATTGCGGCAAGTGCTAAGGGAAGTGCGAATTGAATGGCGGTGTATAGAACAGAGGTAGCTACTAATCCATCCTTACTAAAGAAATAAGTGAAGGCTGCAAGGAATGCAATGATTAAATAATGGCTAGTGCGTAGTTTCATCAGTTGCTCCAACCACTTGTCATCGCCACATTCTCTTTGCGATTTTTAAAGAATTTAGCAAGTAGTGGTGCGGTGACAAAGAATAAAATCAGCGCGAGAAGCAGATCTACTAACTCTGGAGCAACTCCTACTTCAAACTGCATGGTCGAGCCACTTGCGCGCATTCCACCAATGAGAATTGCAGCGGGGATCACACCAAGAGGATTTGCCCGTCCAAGTAAGGCCACAGTAATTCCATCAAAACCAAGCCCTGCATTAAAGGCTGGCTCAAATCTTCCAATAATGCTTAATGTTTCAACTGCTCCAGCAACGCCAGCAACTGCTCCACCAATTAACATGCTTAACATGATGGTTTTCTTTACCGAGATTCCGGCATACCATCCTGCATTCTTATTTCTTCCAATTGTTTCAATACTAAAACCAGTAGTGGTATTTCTCATGATCCACCAGAGCGTTATGGAAAGTCCTATAGCTAGAAAGAATCCCAATGGCAGGCCTAATAAATCAGGCATCTTGGCCGATTCTTGAATCTTTGGAGTTCTTGTAAGGGGCTGATCTGGCTCTTTAAAAGGGTTGCTAGTTAGATAATCAGAGAGAGCAATAACAATACTATTTAACATAATCGTTGTGATGACTTCATGAACTCCGCGGTAAGCCTTTAGCACTGCTGCAACTAGAGCTACTAGCGCTCCAAAGAATGCGCCAAAGATTAAAGCTAGTGGAATATGAACTAGCGCAGGCAAACCAACAAAGGTATATCCAGCCCATGCAGAGGCAAGCGCTCCAGAGATTAATTGGCCTTGAGCTCCGATATTAAATAGACCCGCTCTAAGACAAATCGCGACTGCCAGGCCACTAAGAATCAAAGGCGTGGCTTTGGCTAAAGTAATTGCGATTCCATCAAAGGATCCAAAGGCAGTAGTGAATAGAACTCTATAAGCTGCAAGAGGATTAATTCCTTGGATAAAAATTAAGATGCCACCAAATGCTAGGGCAACAAGAATTGATAACAGCGGAACTAATATTGGGCTGAAATCAATTTTCTTGCCTTGCTTAGCATCCACGAGCTACTCCAATGATTTTTGAATCTAAAACTTCTTCTCTCGATTTAAAGGGAGATACGCCTTTTTTAAAAGCGTATCTCCCTTTCTTTATAACCTTAACTTAAGTCTTAGAGCTTAACTCCGGTTTTAACAGTTCCGTTAAGAACCTTTGGAGTAATTGCCTTCAACTTAGCTTGATATGCAGCAGGAACCTTGCTTGTGAAGTCGTGTAGTGGAGCTAGTCCGACCTTTCCAAAGTAGTTTCCGCCCTTATCAGTTCCTTCAACAATGGTCTTAACCACTGCAGCAACGCCCTTATCGATTAACTTCATTGCTGAAGTTACAAGGCAAGGACGAGCTTCAGGAAGTGTTCCCCATTGATCGCTATCAACGCCGATGCAATATGCACCTTTCTTCTTTGCAACGCGAAGTAGTGCACCGTTTCCAGTGTTTCCACCTGCGCCGAAGATGACGTCATAACCCTGGGAGAGAAGCTGCTGAGCAGTTGTTCCACCCCATGCTGGGTCATTGAATGCGTTATCTGGAGCGTGATAAATCAATTTAGTTGCTGGATACTTCTTGCCGAGTTCCTTAGCGGCATATGCAACGCCGTTACGGTATCCCTCTCCGAAGTAACGAACTGGTGGAACAAGGTCAGTTCCAAGAACTGCGCCTGTCTTACCAGTCTTTGTTAGATGTCCAGCTAGATATCCTGCAAGGAATCCAGCCTTATCTTCTGGGAAAACTAGTCCAGTTAGATTTGGAACAGCAGCTCCCTGGAATTGATCTACTCCAATGAACTTAATTGTTGGATACTCAGCAGCAGCTGTAGTCATGGCCTCTGCCATGAGGAAGCCAACGCCGATAATTACATTGTATTTCTTGCTAGCAAACTGGCCGATATTTGTGGCATAGTCTTTTGGATCTGTTGTTTCGATATATTTAGCGAAACCACCATTGGACTTAGCCGCAGCTTTGGCGCCTTCCCATGCAGATTGGTTAAATGATTTGTCATCAACTTTTCCAGTATCAGTTACTAAACCGATGCAGAAAAGTTTTCCGGTACCGCAATCACTCTCCGATGCTGCTTTGGATGGTGCCGCAAAACCTAGAGCTGTAAGTGCAACTACAGCTACTACAGATATCACGCGCTTAATCATGAATCTCCTCTCAAAGATCTCTGGCAATGAGGTATGCCCGAGGGTAAATCGATCGATTACCAGTGGAGAAATAAGTTCATTTTTATGACTATTTCGGGGAGGCTCACTGATACGGGGAATCCTATCCATGCCAGAATTGAAGGAGAAATGCTGGCCGATACCAAAGCCCCGTGTCCCATCACATTTTCGTGACCTATTTTCATCTCCCAGTAAAACTCTGGTTCCCAAGTATCAACTCTGGCTTTAGACTGCTTGGGTGAGAACAATCGATTTTCTCGAGCAGGGCGATGGGGCAATTACTCTGATTGATCAGCGCCTGCTTCCCCATGAGAAGAAAATCCTTACAATAAAAACTCACCAAGAATTAATTGAGGCAATCCAAACTTTGGCAGTTCGTGGTGCCCCAGCCCTGGGAGTAGCCGGAGCTTTAGGGGTGGCTCTGATTGCCCTTCGCAGCCAGCAGCAAGGCTGGAGCCAGGAAGAGATAGATAGCGCAATTGCTGCCCTAAGAGCTGCTCGCCCTACCGCGGTCAATCTTGCCTGGGGAGTTGATCAAGTTATTCCGGAATTAGTTAATGGCCCCTCCTCTGTCTTGAAATCAGCTCTAGCTATTAGCCGCGCTGATGGTCTTGCAAATAGAGCGATGGGAAAACTTGGGGCTGCCTATTTATTAGAAAAGTGTGGCAAGAAAAAGCTGCGCATCCTTACCCATTGCAACACTGGATCTCTGGCAACGAGTGATTGGGGAACGGCTCTTGGGGTGATTCGAGAGCTAAGTGATCAGGGATATATCGAGGAAGTCTTTGCTGATGAGACTCGCCCTCTCCTTCAAGGCTCTCGCTTAACTGCCTGGGAGTTAAGTGAGGCAGGAATTAAATATCGAATTCTTCCAGATGGAGCTGCAGCAAGCGCTCTCTTCTCAGGACTTATCGATGCAGTATTAATTGGAGCAGATCGAATCGCTAGAAATGGTGATAGCGCAAATAAAATAGGATCACTTGGAGTTGCAGTTGCTGCTAAAGAGTCTGGCATTTCATTTCTAGTAGTTGCTCCAGAATCAACAATTGATAGATCACTTGCTAGCGGAGATGAGATAGAGATTGAATTTAGAGCAGATAGCGAGGTCACCCATTTTGCTGGAATTGCTGTGGCTCCACTTGGCTCTAAGAGCTATAACCCAGCATTTGATGTGACTTTAGCTAGATATATAACGGCAATAGTTACTGAGAAGTGTGTTTACCAGATTAGTAAAGGTGAGGCGCTATGAACTATCCAGATTTAGAGAAATTAGTTACGCGTTCCAAGTTAATTGGAGCCGATCAATCTCTTGTTGTTTATGGAGGGGGAAACACCTCTGCCAAAGGTGAGATCACTGATTACTTGGGTCGTAATCGTTCGGTCTTGTGGGTCAAGGGATCTGGGGCAGATATGGCCTATGGCGAGGCCGTTGACTATCCCGCGCTATATCTTGATGAACTATCAGCTCTTAAATCAAAAGGTGATTTAGATGATGACACTATGGTTGATTTTGTTACCAGAGCTTTAGTTGATCCCAGTGCCCGACGTCCATCAATTGAAACTTTGCTCCATGCTTTTCTGCCAGCCCGACACATCGATCATGTTCATGCAGATGCGATTTGTGCTCTAACTAATCATGAAGATGGCGCAGCTGCTGTTAGAGATGCTCTAGGCGAGGGCTTTGCATATGTGGAGTGGATCAGACCAGGATTTAAATTATCGAAATTAGTTAGTGAATTAAAGGAGTATCAAGGGGTTGTTCTAGCTCATCACGGACTTATTGTTTGGGATGATGATAGCCAGAAGTGCTATGCAAAAACTTTGGCTGCAGTAAGTAGAGCTGAGGAATTCTTGGCAACGCTAAAGAAAAAGCCAAAGGCAGAATTTGCACATCAAGATCTAAGTCAAGAACAAATTCGAGAACTTCTTCTTCACCTACGAGGAAAAATTGGTAAGAAACAAATATTGCGAGTTGACACACGGCTTAGGCAGATTTCTGATCGACAAGACCTCGAAAAAGTTGTTGCTGCCGGGGCGGCAAGTGCTGACCATATGCTTCGAATTAGGCCTTGGTCTTGCATATTGACTCCAGAGAGCGTTGATGTAGCAGTTGACTCGTATAGAGCGCGTTATGAAGCTTATTTTGAAAGTAACAAGAATTTATTGCCTGAAGGTTATTCCAGCCATGGAAGTGATCCCAAGCTATTTATAACGCCAGGAATTGGGATGATTGCTGCGGGAGCAACAATTAGCGAAACCAAGATGATGGCTGATATTGCCTTCCATACTCATAGCGTTGGCTCAACTGTTGTTGACTCTTTCCCTAAACCCAGAACCCTGCCTGATAGTGAAATATTTGGTTTCGACTACTGGCCTATGGAGCTCTACAAATTGAAGTTAAAACCTAAAGCCCCGCAGATGAGCGGGAACATATTTATTGTTACTGGAGCAGGTAGTGGAATAGGAAGGGGGATTGCTTTACACCTTGGATCTCTTGGAGCAAATCTAGTTTTAGCTGACCTAGACCCTGAGGGACTTGCGCGAACTGAGGAAGAATTTGCTGCTGGGAAGTTTTCAAAACCTCTCTTAGTTCAGGGAGATCAGAGCGATGAAAGTGTGGTTATAGAGACTTTAAATCGAACCATAGATAATTTTGGTGGGCTAGATGGTCTGGTTTTGAATGCTGGCATTGGAGTGCCTGGTTCTTTAGAAGAACTAGATTCCTCTCACTGGCGAAGAGGATTAGAAATAAATCTCACAAGTTCATTTTTATTAACAAAATACGCCATGCGCATGCTGCGTAGACAAGGTATGGGTGGCTCTCTAGTTTATATTGCAAGCAAAAATGCTTTTGCACCCGGTGCTGGCTTTGGCGGATATTCAGTTTCAAAGGCTGGAATGATTCAGCTGATGAGAATTGCAGCACTTGAAGGTGGGGCTTATGGAATCAGAGCTAATGCTTTAAACCCCGATGCAGTCTTTGATAACAGCAAACTCTGGGAGGGCGGAATTCGCGAGCAAAGGGCGAAAGAACATGGTGTAAAACCTGAAGAACTTGAGGATTTCTATGCCAAACGCAATATTCTCAAAGCTAGGGTGCGTTCTTTAGATGTTGCTCGCTCTGTTGCTCATCTACTTTCGGACGAATCTTCTCGGACCACTGGCGCAGTAATCCCGGTAGATGGCGGAGTTGCCGCTGGATTTCCAAGATAGGAGCGAGATGATCGAGTGGAAGTCACTGCAAGATGAGGCAATTAAAGCTTCTAAGAAGGCTTATGCCCCTTATTCAAATTTCCCAGTTGGAGCTGCTGGCTTAGTTAGCGATGGGCGAATAGTTAGCGGCTGCAATATAGAAAATGCTAGCTATGGCTTAACGCTCTGCGCTGAGTGTTCCATGATCTCCAATTTGCTTATGAGCGGCGGCGGACGGTTAGTTGCTGTCGTCTGCGTAGATGGCAAGGGAGAACTTCTATCGCCATGTGGACGTTGTCGCCAACTTCTATTTGAACATGGCGGAAATGAACTTCAACTATTAACGCCAAGCGGCCCTCAAGACATGTCTGTAATTCTTCCTTGGGGCTTTGGACCTGATGATTTAGAAAAGAAGAGATAGAGATAATGAGTGAGGCCTTTGATGCTGTTGAGATCATTACAGCAAAGCGTGATCGAAATGAGTTAAGTGATTTACAGATTGACTGGATTGTTGATGCCTATACCCGTGGAGTGGTAGCAGATGAACAGATTTCAGCTTTATTGATGGCGATTTTATTAAATGGCATGAATATGCGTGAGATATCGCGCTGGACTGATGCAATGATTAATAGCGGTGAGAGAATGAATTGGTCCAGTCTTGGAATTCCAACAGTTGATAAACATTCAACAGGTGGGGTTGGAGATAAAATCACACTTCCACTTGCGCCACTAGTTGCTGCGTGTGGAGCTGCTGTCCCACAACTATCAGGTAGAGGTCTTGGCCATACTGGCGGAACGCTAGATAAAATGGAATCAATTCCTGGTTGGCAGGCATCTCTAAGTAATGAGCAGATGCTCAAAGTATTGGAAGATGTAGGAGCAGTAATTTGCGCAGCAGGTGCAGGTTTAGCACCTGCGGATAAGAAGCTTTATGCACTGCGCGATGTCACAGGAACAGTGCCAGCTATTCCACTAATAGCTTCATCAATCATGAGCAAGAAAATTGCTGAAGGAACTAGCGCCTTAGTTTTAGATGTTAAAACAGGTTCTGGAGCATTTATGTCAGATCCAGAAAAAGCTAAAGAGCTAGCGAGCGTTATGGTTGAACTTGGAAAGAGAGCTGGAGTAAATACCAGGGCTCTTGTTACTGCAATGGATGTGCCACTTGGGCTAACTGCTGGTAACGCCCTTGAAGTTCGTGAATCAATAGAAGTTCTTGCAGGAGGTGGACCAGCAGATGTTGTCGAGTTAACCCTAATTTTGGCAAGAGAGATGCTCGATGCTGCAAAGGTAAGCGGCAAAGATCCTGAAGTTGCTCTCAAAGATGGAAGCGCGATGGATCGCTGGAGAAAAATGGTTAGAGCCCAAGGAGGAGATCCTGATGCTTCGCTTCCAACTGCTAAAGAGAAGCAAGTTATTACTGCTGAGAGAAGCGGAACTATCTCCTCAATGGATGCGCTAAAAGTTGGAATTAGCGCCTGGCGCCTGGGCGCTGGAAGAGCGCGACAAGGGGAGGCAGTTCAAGCTGGAGCAGGAATTGAAATTCATGCTAAACCAGGGGAGAAGATAGTTAGCGGATCTGCTCTATTCACACTTCATAGCGATGAAAGTGAGAGATTTGAACGAGCTAAACAAGCGCTAGAAGGCGCGGTTAGTATCTCCGAGAAAGGTGAAGTTGCGGAGAGATTGCCGCTAGTAATTACTAAGTTCTAAACACCGATTGGATGCCAGAGCGTCTTATATTCCATATAGGAAAGAATCCGCTCTGGAGATTTTTCAGCTGAAAAACTATGAACTCTCTTTAAATTATCAACACTTGAAATGCGAAGAGCTGCAACGCTCTTACTATCAACCCCGCTTAAATCAAGGCCATCTATCTCCATATGTGAGGCTAAATGCGGGGTTAATTCATCGCTTAAACCAGTGAGGATATTTACTACCCCTGCTGGAACATCAGAGGTTGCAAGGCACTCTGCAAGGGTTATTGCAGATAGTGGACGCTTCTGGCTTGCAAGTAAGACTGCGCAATTTCCTGCTGCCAATACTGGAGCAAGTCCTAAGACAACGCCTAGTAGTGAAGATTTTTCATCAGCGACAACTCCAACCACACCTAGTGGCTCTGCAACTGTGAAATTAAAGAAAGGTCCTGCAACAGGATTGGTACTTCCTGCAATTGTTGAAATCTTATCGCTCCATCCGGCATACCAGACCCAGGTATCAATTGCTTGCCTTACCTGCACTTGAGCTTGCTTACTAGTAACGGATTCCATTGCCATAATTTCAGAGACAAATTGTTCGCTTCTACCTTCCATAATTTCAGCGATGCGATAGAGAATCTGTCCTCGGTTATAGGCAGTTGCAGAGGCCCAAGATGAGTGAGCGTTCTTAGCTGCAAGAACTGCATCTCTTAAATCTTTTCTTGATGCTTGCGCAGGATTTGCTATGAAGTTTCCTTTCTTATCTTTAATCTCATAGCTGCGCCCTGATTCACTTCGAGGAAAGGTGCCTGCGATAAATAATTTATAGGTCTTTTTTATATCAAGACTCATTTCTTAGCTCCCTTGATATATGCGCCAAGTCCATGGCGACCACCTTCGCGGCCCCAGCCAGATTCTTTATATCCGCCAAATGGGCTTGCGGGATCAAATTTATTAAAGGTGTTGGCCCAGATAACTCCGGCCTTTAAGTGATTTCCTGCCCAGAGAATTCTTGAACCTTTATCGCTCCAAACTCCAGCTGAGAGTCCAAAAGGAGTGTTATTGGCTTTCTCTATCGCCTCTTGTGGGGTTCTAAATGTAAGCACAGAGAGCACTGGTCCAAAGATTTCCTCTCTAGCAATGCGATGAGCTTGAGTTACTCCAGTAAATATCGTTGGAGCAAACCAGAATCCTTTATCTGGAATCTGGCAAGGAGCAGACCAGATATCAGCGCCCTCTGCTTGTCCAGAGGATGAGAGTTCATGAATCTTTGCTAGTTGCGCAGCTGAATTGATAGCTCCAATATCTGTGTTCTTATCTAATGGATCACCTAGGCGAATCTTGGACATTCTCTTCTGTAATTTGCCTAAGAATTCATCATGGATATTTTCTTGAAGCAGAAGGCGAGAGCCAGCGCAGCAGACATGGCCTTGATTAAAGAATATGCCATTAATGATTCCCTCAACTGCTTGATCAAGTGGGGCATCTTCAAAGACGATATTTGCACCTTTTCCACCAAGTTCAAGAGTGACTGGGGTATTGCTAACGGCAAGAGATCTAGCAATTAATTTGCCAACCTCAGTAGACCCAGTAAATGCAACCTTATCTATATCAGGATGCTTAACTAACGCAGATCCTGTGCTTCCGTCTCCTGTAATTATATTTACTACTCCAGGTGGTAGATCTGCTTGTTGACAGACTTCAGCAAATAGCAGAGCGGTTAGTGGGGTAGTTTCAGCAGGCTTTAAGACAACTGTATTTCCAGTTGCTAGAGCTGGCGCAATTTTCCATGCAAGCATTAGAAGCGGAAAGTTCCAGGGAATTATCTGAGCTACTACTCCATGAGCTTTAGGTTTATCTCCAAAGCCAGCAAACTCCAACTTATCTGCCCAGCCGGCGTGATAGAAAAAGTGCGCAGCTGATAGTGGAATATCAATATCTCTAGTTTCCCTAATCGGCTTTCCATTATCTAAGCTTTCAACTACAGCAAATTCTCGAGATCTCTCTTGAAGTAGGCGAGCTATGCGAAAGAGGTATTTTGCTCGCTCTTTGCCGCTCATCTTCGACCAAACTTTTACATAGGCAGATCTTGCAGCCTTAACAGCTTTATCAATATCGACTTCATCGGCGAGTGAAATCTTGGCTAATACCTCTTCATTAGCGGGATTTATAGTCTCAAAGCGCTTCTTGTTATGAGAGGCAATGAATTTACCGTTTATAAATAGCCCATAGTCCTTGCTTATATTGGCTATCGCCTTAGATTCCAAGGCAGGGGCGTATTCAAAGTCACTCATTATTAATCCACCGTAACATAATTTGCACTGGAATATCTGCCGGTAGTTAATTTCATGCGCTGCATAAGTAAATCATTTAGCAGAGCGCTTGCTCCAATTCGAAATAGCTCTGGGTTTAACCACTCAGCTCCTGCTATCTCTTTAACCAATACCAACTGCTTGATTGCATCCTTAGTTGTTCTAATTCCACCTGCTGGCTTAACCCCAATTCTGACCTGACTTAGCTCATAGAAATCTCTTACCGCCTCAAGCATCACTAGAACGACTGGAGCGGTAGCAGCGGGAGTAACTTTTCCAGTTGAGGTTTTAATAAAGTCTGCTCCGGCAAGCATTGCTAGATATGAAGCTTTGCGAACGTTGTCTAGAGTTACTAGTTCACCTGTTTCAAGAATTACTTTTAAGTGAGCTTTATCGGAACAGATTTCTTTAATTGCTCTGATTTCATCAAATACTTCACCAAGTCGGCCAGAGAGAAATGCACCTCGATCAATAACCATATCGATTTCAGTTGCACCTAGTGAAATGGCATCTTTGGTATCTTGAAGCTTAACTTTTCTCGAGGCTCTACCTGAGGGAAAAGCAGTTGCGACTGCAGCTACTGGAATACTTTGACCGCCAATTGAATCTAGATGATTTCTTGCTATTCCAACCATGTCGTTATAAACGCAGACTGCTCCCACATGTGGAACCGAGGGATCTTGCGGATCTGGGCGGAGAGCCTTCGAACATAGTGATCTGATCTTTCCAGCAGTATCTGCCCCTTCAAGAGTTGTTAAATCAATCATGCTAATGGCCATATCAATAGCCCACTTCTTACTAGTGGTCTTAATACTTCGCGTTGCAAGCATGGCAGCGCGCTCTTGAGCGCCAATTTGATCTACTCCGGCAAGGGTTTGTAGAAATCTACGCAGCGAAGTTTCAGAACCATCAATCAGATTTAGCGCTGACATAAGTGGTGAGTCTACAAGTTATGAAGCAAGAAAGGTACGTAGCTCAAAATCCAGCCTCGCAATGATCTTCTCGGCCATCTCCTGACTATCGCTAACTACCTCTATATAACACTTAATCTTTGGCTCGGTTCCACTAGGCCTTACGATGATTCTAATATTTGGCTCAAGAAAAATTCTCACTCCATTTGTTGGTGGCAGATCACTTGTAGGTTTTTCTAAATCATCAAAGCCTCTCACCTGATATCCAGCGATTGATTGTGGAGTGCTATTTCTAAATCTTCCAAGGATTTTGGAGATCTCTTCAAGAGTATTAACCCTTACTGAAATCTGCTTGGTGCCGTGATAGCCGTATTTGTTCCAAATCTCATCTAGCAAGTCATTTAACGTTTTAGATTCACGCTTTAGATCTGTTGCTATTTGAACAATCATTAGGGCTGCGCTGATTCCATCCTTATCATTTACTGAATTTGAGTCAACGGCATAACCAAGTGCCTCCTCATATCCGAAATGCAGGTTCTCTATCTTTGCAATCCACTTAAATCCAGTGAGAGTTTCAGCAAAAGGTAATTGGTATGCCTTAGCTATTTTGCTCAAGATTGAAGATGAGACAATTGAATTAGCAAGAGTTGCGCTCTTATCCTTAGCAGTTCTTGCTAGATACTCACCGAGAAGGGCTCCAACCTCATCTCCTCGAAGCATTCTCCAGTTGCCACCTCTATCAGCGATAGCAACTGCGCAGCGATCAGCATCAGGATCGTTTGCAATAACTAGATCTGCTGAAACTTGTATCGCTTTCTTAAGAGAGAGATCAATAGCTCCTGGCTCTTCAGGATTTGGAAATTTAACTGTTGGAAAATCTGGATCTGGCTCTGCCTGCTCGGAAACTAATATTGGGGGAGCGAAATTTGCTGCTGTAAATACTTGTTCTAAAGTCTCTTTACCAACACCATGCATAGCTGAATAGACCACTTTAAGATCACTATTTGAGGTGGCAAGCTTTGCTGTGGCCTGAACATACGAATCAACTATCGCGTTATCTAAAACTTCTGCTCCGCTACTTCGTTTTAGCGTATTTAGATCGGGAACTTGAGAGATATATTCTGAAATCTGAGTATCAGCAGGAGAGATAATCTGTGATCCTTCATAGCGAATCTGATCAACTACTCCGCCTAAATAGACCTTATAGCCATTATCTTCTGGTGGATTATGGCTTGCAGTTACCATAATTCCAACATCACATTTTAACTCTCTAACAGCGTAGGCAAGAACTGGAGTTGGAAGAGCTCCTGGCAATAAGAAGACCTTCATGCCAGCACCTTGCATAATCTCAGCTGTATCTTGAGCAAAGTCTTTCGATCCATACCTAGCATCTCGTCCAATGACAACAGATGAGAGATTGTGTTTGTGCATGTAAGTAACCAGGCCGGCTGCGGTTTTTGTTACAACTGCTCTATTCATTCTTGAAGGCCCTGGCCCTAATTTGCCTCGCAAGCCTGCTGTTCCAAATTCTAGAAAGCCAGAGAAACAGGAGCGCAACTCAGTTTCATTATTATCTGCAAGGAGATTTTCAAGTTCGACTTTTGTCTTTGGGTCAGGATCTTGATCAATCCACTGCTGAACTTGATTGATTAGAGTTTGATCCATAGGGCAAACTTACTACCGAGTGCTTCGATTACTTAAATCTTTTATGTAATCCTCAGGAGCTCCTGCTTCACGAGCAGCGCTAACCATAATCTCCAGATATCGAGCGGAAGGAGTTCCGCCTTCAAAAGAATTAAGCACATAGGTATAGCAAAGCGGAGAACCATCAAGAGTCTCTATTCGCACTCTAATCTTGCGATATAGATCAGTAGTTACACCTTCCCATTGATCAAGGGCTGCTTCATCTGTAGCAGTTAAGTCGTAGACCGAGACAAAGACGCTATGTCCGGCATCTTCTGCAAGAGTTGCAACTGCGCCCTCCCATCCAATTTCTTCTCCACCAAAAGTTAAGCGCCACCCGCGTAGCCATCCAGTGCCGCGATGAGGTGAATGGGGAGCCCTAAGAAGCATCTGCCTAGGATCAAGATTTGATCCATATGCGGCATATAAAGTCATGACAAATCAAACCACTGATAACCTAATTTGTTAATGGCGCTGCGCAATAGTGGCAGGGAGAGGCCAATAACATTTGATGTTTCGCCTTCAATTCTTGAGATAAAAGGCGAGCTTCTTCCATCAAGAGTAAAGCCCCCAGCAACATTTAATGGCTCACCAGTTGCTACATAACCATCAATTTCAGCATCGCTCATATCTGCAAAGAAAACTGTTGTGCTTACTACATCGCTAATTTCAATTTCTTTCTCAGTATCGATAATGCAATGTCCGGTGCGTAGAACTCCAGATTTTCCTCGCAATTGTTTAGCTCGTGCAATTGCATTTGCTGCGTTTCCTGGTTTACCTAAACTCTGCCCCTGGAATTCAAAGGTAGAGTCACAACCAATTATCAAAGCAGGATAATTAATCTTTTCTCTAACTGTGTGAGCTTTAACTATCGCCAGGGCTATGACTAGTTCTTTGGGGGATAGATTTTGATAATCAGAGCTCTCTTCATCAACTCCACTTACAATTACCTCAGGGGTAATCCCGGCGCTCTGTAATAATTTATATCTAGCAGGGGATGCTGATGCCAAGATTATTTTTGGCGCCATTACTTAAGCCCTTCCTAGGGCCCTAAATTTCCAACCAGCTTTGACCCAGAGATCTCTATCTAGCGCGTTTCTACCATCAATAATTATCGCTTGCTTGACCTGGCTCTTTATGGCAGATGGATTTATCTCTCGATATATTTTCCATTCAGTTAAATGCAAAATTACATCTGCCCCAGCGATACAGCCTTCGATACTCTCTGAAAAATCTAAGTGAGCAAAGCGAGCTCTAGCGGGCTCAATAGCTTTGGGATCATGGACACTTACATTTGCTCCTGCTTGGCTTAATTGAACGGCGATATCTAGTGCGGGTGAGTCTCTGACATCATCGCTATCGGGCTTAAAGGCAGCGCCCAATACTGCAATCTTCTTACCCTTTAGATCCTGACCTAGGTCAATTCTTACTAAATCAATTACTCGCGCTCTTGCTCGAAGATTTATTGAATCAATTTCTCTTAAGAACTCAAGAGATTGTTTAGCTCCAAGTTCCTCTGATCGCGCCATAAATGCGCGGATATCTTTAGGCAAGCACCCGCCACCAAAGCCAATTCCAGCTTGGAGAAAGCGAGAGCCAATTCTTGGGTCATAACCAATTGCTTTAGCAAGAACTGTTACATCTCCACCAGATGCCTCACAGATCTCTGCCATAGCGTTGATAAAGGAGATCTTGGTGGCAAGAAAAGAGTTTGCAGCAACTTTTACTAGCTCTGCAGTTGGCAGATCTGCCCTTACCCAAGGAACTCCATCTTTCAGAAGTGGGGCATAAACTTCTTTTAATATCTCTTCAGCGCGATCTGAAGTAAGTCCAACAACTAATCTATTTGGCCTAAGGGTATCCTCAATTGCAAAACCCTCTCTTAAAAATTCTGGGTTCCAGGCTAACTCAACTCTCTCATTTACTTGCCTTAACATACTTGCAAGGCGATCTGCAGTGCCTACTGGAACTGTGGACTTACCTACTATTAGAGAACCAGCTTTGGCATGTGGCGCAACAGATGCGATTGATGCATCTACATAAGTTAGATCTGCAGCTAAGCTATCTTTTTTCTGAGGAGTGCCTACACATATAAAGTGAACATCACAGTCCTTGATTTGAGCAAAATCTGTGGTGAACTCTAATCTCCCTGACTTTACCTCTGCCAGGAGAAGATCTTCAAGACCTGGTTCATAAAATGGGACTTTGCCTTGATTGAGAAGATCGATTTTATTTAGATCTACATCAACTCCAACAACTTCAAAGCCAAGGGAGGACATAGCTGCGGCATGGGTAGCGCCAAGATAGCCAGTTCCGATTACTGAGAGCTTTAACATGACTGCCAAATACTAGCCGCTACAGGGGTTATCAGCGGCAGTTCCACTCTTAAATTTGTTGATGGTAGTAGGTGATGAGGATGGATTGGGTCTTACCTCTTCAATGAGGGCTTCATCATTTTTAATTCTTTCAAAGAGTTCAGGTGCTAAGACTGGATCCCAGAGCACTGCAGCGCTTACTCCATTTTTATTGTAGTTGTAATACTGCAAAGGAATAGTAAGAGTTCTAACGTTACTTGCTGAGAGATTGCGTAGCTGTTTTCCAAGAGTTAGTAAGTCACCTTGACTTAATCCTTCATCTGTAACCACGCTATCTAAAGCTGAGTTTATGAAATCAACCATCTTTACTGGGTTTAGTAATACTCCAGCGCTAGTTGCTTTACGGAGCATAGCGCCAGCAAATTCTTGTTGTCTCTTCATTCTTCCCAAATCACCTAAGCCATCAAAGACTCTGGTTCTAACAAACTTTAGCGAGTCGATGCCATCTAATACATGTGTTCCTGCTGGAAGTGTTAGATGGCTCTTAGGATCATCGATATCTTTCTTTGTGCAAATTTCAACGCCGCCAAGGGCGTCAACCATTCGAACAAAGCCAACAAAGTTAAGTTCCACATAATGATCAATTCTTAAATCAGACATATTTTCAAGAGTTTTAATTAGTAGTGGCGCCCCACCCCAGTTGTAGGCAGAGTTGATTTTTGAATAAGCAGCAGGGATTAATTTGCCTTGAGAATTATTATGTTCTGGAATTAGCGCATAGCTATCACGCGGAATAGAGATGATTGCTGCCTTATCTCGCTTCTTTGAGATATGAATAAGTAGCATCGTGTCACTTCTTTTGCCTGCCGCTACATCGGTGCCACCAACTTTTAACCGCTTAATCTCTTCTCGGCTTAATCCCTCCCTAGTATCAGAACCAA
>Ga0208311_1000116_pt1 | contig 23698 bp, 26 predicted proteins | sample Colrivmet1562A02_FD_187683 | JGI IMG/M metagenome (GOLD analysis project Ga0208311, IMG submission 187683) | Estuarine microbial communities from the Columbia River estuary - metaG 1562A-02 (SPAdes) (version 2) | ecosystem: Environmental > Aquatic > Marine > Intertidal zone > Estuary | place... | reverse complement strand
CGCGGGCGAAAGCCACGGACAAGCTCTCGTGGTCATCGTTGAGGGTTTGCCGGCCGGGCTTAATGTCACGGCAGAGCAAATTCAGAACGAATTGGGAAGGCGGCGCCTGGGCTATGGGCGCGGCCCCCGCCAGCGTTTCGAAGTCGACGAAATAGAGCTTCTTGGCGGCATTCGCCATGGTCGCACTCTTGGATCTCCAGTTGCAATAGAGATCAAGAACACAGAGTGGTTTAGAAGTGATGTCTGGCATGAAGAAATGTCCCCGGCTCCGGGCAAGACGAAAAAACCTCTTACTCAGCCACGCCCCGGCCATGCCGATCTATCAGGTATGCAGAAGTACGGGTTCTCTGACGCTCGCGATGTGTTGGAGCGTGCCAGCGCTCGAGAGACTGCAGCCCGCGTAGCTGCTGGCGCACTCGCCAAGATATTTCTTTCAACGATCAATGTGGACATTCTCTCCCACGTAACCCAAATGGGGTCAGCTAAATCTTTGTCTTCGACGCGCCCAACTATCGCCGACTTGCAAAAAGTTGATGACTCCCCAGTTCGATGCTTCAACTCGGATGCAGAGGCAGCGATGATCGCGGAAATTGAAGCAGCGGCGAAAGACGGCGATTCGCTCGGAGGCATCGTCGAAGTCTTGGCTTACGGTTTGCCAGTTGGTTTGGGTAGTTATGTGCACTGGGATAGGAAACTCGATGGTCTACTCGCTCAGGCATTGATGAGCATTCAAGCGGTTAAAGGTGTCGAAATCGGCGACGGATTTGAAGTCGCGGGTAGGCGAGGCAGCCAAGCTCACGATGCGATTACCTTCGATTCGGTAACGGGAGATTATCGACGTGAAACAACGCTTGCCGGTGGCACTGAAGGTGGCATGACCACAGGAGAGTTGTTAGTAGTTCGCGCCGCTATGAAGCCTCTTGCGACGCTCAATAAGCCAACACTAAAAACAGTCGACACGGTCACAAAAGAAGAGACCAAGAGTTTCAAAGAGAGAACCGACGTAACTGCGGTTCCAGCCATGGGTGTAGTTGCCGAAACGATGGTTGCGCTGGTGTTGGCCGACGAAGCACAGCGCAAGTTTGGTGGCGATTCGGTGGAAGAATTCGTGCGAAACGCGCGGTCGTTTGCCGCCTCACTGAAGTGAACACGGGCGATAATCAGGCCGTTGGAAAAGCAATAGTTCTTGTGGGTTTGATGGGTACTGGAAAGTCATCTGTTGGTGCCAAGGTTGCGCGAAGCATTGATGCCCAGTTCATCGATACGGATGATCTCATCGCTCAACAGTCCGGACGATCTGTACGAGAAATTTTTGCGCAAGATGGTGAGGCTGCATTCCGAGATGCCGAAGTTGCAGCACTCAACAAAGCCTTCGAGACAGTTCGTTTGGGCAATGACACTGTGATTTCTACTGGTGGTGGGATCGTGCTCAACCCAATTAATCGAAAATTGATCAAGGAAAATGCAAGGTGCGTCGTTTGGCTTGACGCTCCCGTCGAAGATTTACTGCAGCGCACTTCCAAGGCATCGAAACGTCCGTTGCTGGACGGCGACGCTCGGGGAGCACTGACAACGATGGCCAAGGATCGTTTCGAGCTGTATGAAGATGTTGCAACAATTCGGATCGAAACAGGGCACTTGTCGGTGGCCGATGTCGTGCTCAAAGTGACTAATGCGATCACGGCTGAGGCACAATCATGAGTTCGCGCATCGTAAAAGTTGAATTGGCCGATCGCTCCTACGATGTCGTTGTTGGAATGGGAGCGGTATCCTCTCTACCGAAGTACTTTCCGAAAAAAGCAAAGCGTGCAGTGATCATCACTCAGCAAGGCATCGATAATCAAGTATCAGACATGGTCGAGGCTGCTGGACTTCAATGCGAAACCGCCTATATAGGTCGGGGAGAAGAATTCAAGTCGTTGCAAACGATTCAACAATTGTGCGAATCGTTTGCACAGTGGGGTATCACACGAAACGATCTGATTATCGGTGTCGGGGGTGGGATGGTCACCGATGTTGCGGGTTTCGCAGCTGCTTCCTGGCATCGTGGCACCGACGTCATTCATGTGTCCACTTCGTTAGTCGGAATGGTGGATGCAGCGATAGGTGGTAAAACCGGCGTCAATCTTCCCGCAGGCAAAAATTTGGTCGGCGCATTTTGGCAACCTAAGGCGGTTATCTGCGACACAGCTTTTCTAGCGACGCTTCCCAGTAAAGAGTTACGTTGCGGTCATGGCGAAATGGCAAAGTACCATTTTCTTACCGGCGACGATTTGGCCTCGCTGGATCTAGACGATCGTGTGGCGCGGTGTGCGCAGATTAAGGCAGACATCGTGTCGTCCGATGAGCGCGAGGGAGGCTTGCGCGCACTACTTAACTATGGTCACACACTTGGTCATGCAATCGAAATTGAAACTAATTTTGCGTTAGCGCATGGTGAAGCGGTAGCAATTGGCCTCATTTTTGCTTCGAAGTTGGCACATTCGCTTGGACGCATACCGAAAGAGCGGGTTGACTATCACCTACGCATAGTGGGTGAAACATACGGCCTGCAGACAGCAATCCCTAAGTCTTGCTCTCTCGATCGTTTAGTGACTTTGATGGCTAAGGATAAGAAGGCACTTGATGGTCTTACCTTCGTGTTGGACGGCCCGCAAGGGGTAGAAACGGTGGCAGGTATCCAGCCGCAAATTGTGCACCAAACGCTTGAGGCAATGGAAGTACTGTAGTTGCATGGCTAAGTCGCGCAGTATTTTGTTGCTCAACGGACCAAATCTTAATTTGCTCGGTCAGAGAGAGCCGCATATCTACGGATCCGAAACATTGTCAACGCACGTATCGAATGCGCAATCTGCCGCAAAGGATTTGGGTTTCGAATTGGTTGCGATGCAGAGCAACAGTTCTTCAGAACTTGTCGACGCAATTCACGCAGCACGAGGTGTGCATTCAGCAATCGTCATTAACCCAGGAGCGTTTACACATTACGCATGGAGCATTCATGATGCGTTAAGTGCATTCGATGGCCCAGTTGTCGAGCTTCACCTCTCCAATCCACAGCGGAGAGAATCTTGGCGTCATGAAAGCGTTGTTGCTCCCGTTGCGGTTGGCACGATCGCTGGTTTTGGTGCAAAAGGATATTCCTTGGCAATTCAGGCCGTTGCAAGCCATCTCTCTTAACAGCGGCGTTCGATGCAGCGGTTGCTCTCCCCGATAGTTGTATCCGGGCGTTGCGATCGTGCTTTTTTGGTGGCATCGGATGGTTTCGGGGTCGATGCTCTTCTTGTCACTTCGCTGATCGACATTCGTTGGTTGACTGGTTTCACTGGCTCTGCGGGCGTCCTCATCGTCAGATCTAAATCTTCAACTCTGGTTACGGATGGAAGGTACGTGCAGCACGCGGTAGACCAACTATCAATTGCTGGCGCGGAAGTAGAGGTGGTTCTTGCGCAAGATAGCAATTCGTTATTGGAGGTTGTCTCAAATTGCCTTCGCGGCGTAGCCAAGTGTGGGTACGACCCAAACGATTTGACTGTGCGCCAACTACAACAGTATTCGGCATCTTGTTCAAGTGCTTTCGTCGGTGCCGAGGGCGTTGTCCAAGGGCTGCGAAGAGTTAAAAGTGATTCAGAGTTGCAACGTATTTCCCAGGCATCGGATATCGCAGATCGCGCACTCGCGCAAGTTGAGCCGCTGTTGTTTTCGGCTCTTTCAGGTTCAATCTCCGAGCGGGATGTTAGAGATGAACTCGAACTTTTGATGAGACGTTTCGGTGCCGATGGCCCAAGCTACGAAACAATTGTTGCTACTGGGCCAAATTCGGCCTTGCCGCATCATCGTCCTACATCGACCTTGCTTCGAGAGGGTCACAGTGTGGTGATCGACGTTGGAGCGCTGATTGATGGATACCACTCAGATATGACGCGAACATATCTTTTGGGAGAATGCGATCCTGAACTTGTTCGCATGCACCAAATGGTGATTGAAGCGCAAGCCTGTGGGGTGCGTGCGGTGAGGGCAGGCGTGGTAGGCAACGAAGTCGATGGCGTATGTCGCGAAGTTTTCGATCGACACGGGCTAGGGCATGAGTTCACTCATGGAACAGGACACGGCGTCGGTTTGCAAATTCATGAAATGCCCTGGTTGCGAAGAAACGCAAAAGATCCGTTAACGGCTGGGGAAGTAGTAACGGTGGAGCCTGGGCTCTATCGTGTAGGTCTCGGCGGTGTTCGAATTGAGGACTTAGTCCTTGTTGAGTCCACAGGCTGTCACGTATTTACCCACAGTCAGAAAGAGCAATTGTGCCTGCAATCACCACCAACGACCTGAAAAACGGCATCACGCTGAACCTCGACGGAACCCTGTACACCGTTGTCGAATTTCAACATGTAAAGCCTGGCAAGGGTGGAGCATTCGTGCGCACTCGATTGCGCAATCTAAAGACTGGCAACATGCTAGATCGAACATTTAATGCGGGTATTCGTGTAGAGCAGGCGATCTTGGAAAAGAACGACATGCAATTCCTGTACATGGACGGAGACGATTATGTATTCATGGATACATCGTCGTTCGATCAGATTCCTGTCAAGCCCGTTGCGCTTGGCGAAGCCGCCGACTATCTGATCGAAAATGCAGTTGCAATCATCGCCACACACAATGGAGAAATCGTAAGCGTCGAGATTCCTCCCTCGGTCGAACTTGAGATTGCCCAAACGGAACCAGGCATCCAAGGTGATCGTGTTTCAGGCGCTCGCAAACCTGCCACCTTGCAGACGGGCAAAGTAATTCAAGTTCCTTTGTTCGTCAACATTGGTGATCGAGTGAAGGTAGATACTCGAACCGGCGATTACATCACGCGGGTTTGATGACTTCCTCACCGCGTTCGCCATTTTCAATTTCGCATGACGCAAGATCGTCGGCTCGTGAGCGAGCACTTCATGTTTTGTACGAGGCTCAAGCAAAGACAAGTGCTGGCCACACTGTCGTCGAGGCTCAAGTGTTGCCAGTCGATGATATGGCAGTCGATATCGTCGCTGGCGTCGACGAGCACCAACCGTCACTAGATGGTTTCATCGAACAAAACCTCATTGGTTGGACACTTGCTCGGATGCCGATCATCGACCTCATCATTTTGCGCATCGCAACTTTCGAACTTGTTCATCGTTGGAGTGTTCCTCGGGCGGTTGTCATCAACGAAGCTGTCGAGTTGGCGAAACGATTTTCTACGGAGGAATCGGGGCGGTTCATTAACGGCGTTCTCTCCGCAATCGCAAAAGATGTAAGAGCGAACCAGCAGTAGTGTGCTCGCTGTGAGGCGATCCAAAAACTTGTGGTCAATCGGGGTTCTCGCCCTTGTCCTCGGTTATTCGTTGTATTTCTCTTGGCTTACGGTTGGAGTCCATCGAGGGCTTGGCAGTTCTGCATACGATTTTGGTCTTTACGATCAAGGTATTTGGTTGCTTTCGCGCTGGCAGTCACCATTCGTAACGTTGATGGGTCGCAATCTTTTCGGTGACCATTCATCCTTTATCTTGCTCTTCATCGTCCCGATCTATTGGGTCACATCCTCAACATCTGTCCTGTTCGTTATCCAATCATTCGCACTCGGATTCGGTGCTTTGCCGTTATATGCGTATACACGAAAAGCCTTGAATAGCGACGCCATGGGTTTCATATTTGCGGCTGTTTATTTGCTGCATCCTGCGGTTGGTTTAACCAACGTCGAGAATTTTCATCCCGACTCGTTTCTTGGATTGCTCATTGGGGTTGTGCTGTGGTCCGCACTGGAGAGGAAGTGGAACTGGTATTGGATTTCGGTGGTTCTTGCATTGCTCGTCAAAGAGGACGTCGCGTTGATCGTTATACCCATTGGGCTCTGGGTTGCTTTGAGGCGAGATCTCCGCAGGGGTGCATGGACTGTTGTCGTCTCCTTGGGGGCCATGGCTCTCATGTTTTTAGTCGTGATGCGTTCGTTTACTGGCGTTGCGTTCAGAAACTCATGGCGCATCCCATTCGGCGGTTTCGCTGGGTTGTTTCGAGTTGCATTCCGTCAGCCGCTGGAGTTGTGGAAGTACCTCACAAGCGACGATCGTCCCAAATATTTGTTCCAACTTCTCTCTCCTACGGCTCTGGCCTTTATCGCTGCACCCAGTGTTGCTCTCACAAGCGCAGCCGTAATCGGTGCAAACTTGATCAGCACCTTTTGGTATCAACACCAGATTGGCTATCACTACTCACTAGTCATCGTGCCCAGTTTGATGTTCGGTACTGTTTACGGCATTGCGAGGGTTCCCATTACTTATCGCAAACGAATGGTCGGTGCGGTCGCAGTGTGTTCGCTCGCATTTGGGTACTGGTTGTCTCCTCTTCCTTTGGCTCGCAGCACCGTAGGGGATTGGTCGGCCTCTAATCCTTCGGTGGTTGCGGCGAAGGAACTCTTCGCGGTCATCCCAGATGACGCGGTGGTCAGCGCATACCACCCGCTTACTGCCCAACTTGCCCGAAGAGAGCGCATTTATTCCTTTCCCAACCCATTTCAGAGGTCGCTATATGGGCCAGATGTTTTTGCGAGGGGAGATCGTTTGCCATTTGCTGAAGAAGTGGAATACGTGATGCTTCCGGCAGTTCTTGATGAAGCAGCAAATCTGGTTTGGTCTCAGGAATCACCGAGGTTTCGTGTGGTTGGGTCAAACGCTTGGTGGATTGTCTACAAACGTCTGTAGTCCTGCTATATTTTCGCAGGTCGTTAATTGAGCCCCGTGAGGTTCAAACGAAGGGATAACAGTGAGTGCTTTATCAACGTCGAGTGTTGCCGTCATGACTGGCCCCGATGTGCATCGTGCGTTAAGCCGAATAGCCCACGAGATTGTCGAGAAGAATCACGGTTCTGACGACCTCGTAATCGTTGGACTACAACGCGGCGGTGTTTGGATTGCCGAGGCTCTCGCTACGAAGATTTCTCAGATTGAACCCGAACTTGTAGTACCTCTTGGTGTCATCGATGTTTCGATGCATCGCGACGACATTGATCTTCGTCCAGCAAGCCAGGTTGCGATCAGTCACATACCTTGCGACATCACGGATACAACAGTTGTGCTTGTTGACGACGTGTTGTTCACGGGGAGGACCGTCCGGGCAGCCCTAGAGGGGTTGAATAGTTTTGGTCGACCGAAATGTGTGCAACTGGCCGTGCTGGTAGATCGCGGACATAGAGAACTTCCGATAAGACCAGATTTCGTCGGCAAGAACCTTCCAACCAAGAATTCTGACGACGTGCTTGTTTCGGTCGATGGTGTGACCGTCACTGCCGGAGAAGGCAAATGAAACACATCCGAAGCATCTCCGAGATTGGGAAAGCCGGAGTCTTGGCAATTGTTGAGCGTGCGAAACAAATGTCGGAGATTAACTCGCGCCCCGTTCCCAAGGTTCCCGCTTTACGCGGCAAAACTGTGGTGAGTTTGTTCCTAGAGGATTCAACGCGCACTCGATTGAGCTTCGAAACCGCTGCAAAAAGACTTTCAGCGGAAACAATGAACTTCAGTGTTTCTACCTCAAGCGTTAACAAGGGAGAAAGCCTGCGTGACACGATTGAAACTATTTCGGACATGGGTGTCGATGCATTTGTAGTTCGTCACAAATCATCGGGTATTCCATGGCAGATCGAGCAGTGGACAGATGCGTCAATAATTAATGCGGGTGACGGCGCCCACCAGCATCCAACTCAAGCTCTAGTCGATTGTTTCACGGTTTCGGAAGCATTCGGTGTTGATTCGTTTGAAGGATTAACTATTTCAATCGTTGGCGATATTCGACATAGTCGGGTGGCTCGCAGCAATGTGGAAGCCTTTGCCATGCTTGGCGCCAAAGTGATCATCGTTGCGCCGAGCACACTTCTTCCGCCAGATGTAGGTCATTGGCCGGTCACTATCTCGAACGATATCGATGACGTAATTGGCACGACGGACATTTTGTACATGCTCCGACTGCAGAGCGAACGAATGGATCAAGGTCTCATCCCGAATCTTTCCGAGTATGGAAATCGTTTCGGCCTTTCCGAAAAACGAGTGAGTCAGTTGCCGCTTAATGCTCGAATCATGCACCCCGGACCGATGAACCGCGGTGTTGAAATGCAAGTTGACCCATCTCATCTTTCGCAGTCGTTGATTCATCGCCAAGTTGCAAATGGTGTTTCTGTGCGCATGGCAGTTTTATTCACTGCACTCACACTGAATGATGATCGGGATCATGCAATACAAGGTCTTACGAAGGAGGCTGCACAATGAGCGTTGTGTTCCGTGGTGGAAACATTGTGACGAATGAAGGCGTTGTTCATGCCGACCTGGTGGTGCAGGGCGGCCAAATTTCGGAAATTGGTTCTGGGCTCGCTGCCAAGGAAGTCGTTGACATTTCTGGATTAACTGTTTTCCCAGGTTTCGTAGATCTGCATGCGCACTTGCGAGAGCCAGGTAGGGAAGATACCGAAACGATTGAAACGGGCAGTCGCGCAGGAGCAAAGGGCGGCTACACGGCAGTTATTGCGATGCCGAACACCAATCCGGCACAGGACAATGTTCCAACAATTGAGTTTGTCCGGTTGCAAGGCCAACGAGCCGGACTGCTGGAGGTGATTCCAAGTGGATGCATCACCATGGGGAGAGAGGGCAAGGCGCTAGCGCCAATGGCGGAACTCGCAAAAGTAGGCGTCAAATTGTTTACCGACGACGGATCTGGTGTCCAAGATCCTCTATTGATGCGACGAGCAATGGAGTATTCCAAAGAGTTGAACGTGGTGTTGGGGCAGCACTGCGAAGTGTCATCTCTGACGCAGGGGGCAGTGATGCACGAATGCGGTTGCTCGTCCGATCTCGGGGTTCCGGGCTGGCCGTCGATTGCAGAGGAGCTCATGGTTCATCGGGACATCGAATTAGCGCGTCTCACTGGAGCGAGAATTCATTTCCTTCATCTCTCCACTGCAGGCAGCGTTAAATTAGTGCGGCAGGCGAAACTTGACGGTCTTCCAGTAACGGCAGAGGTGACGCCTCATCACTTGTCGTTAACCGCTGAATTGCTCAGGGGGTTTGATGCAACATTCAAGGTCAATCCTCCATTGCGCACAATCTCCGACATTGATGCTCTTAAAGCCGGTGTGTTGGATGGAACCATTGACGCAATCGCCACAGACCATGCGCCGCACGCACGTCGCGATAAGGAATTGCCTCTCGATCAGGCTCCTCCAGGCATGCTTGGATTAGAGACAGCATTGGGTGTTACATGTGCGGCACTCGACCTCGATCCGTTGGCAATTGCACAGGTGATGTCGGTTGCACCAGCGAGGATTGCTGGAATTGCGGACAGGCAAGGTAACTTGCCGCGGGTGGGAGTCGCTGCAAATTTATGTTTCGTCGATCTCAACGCAACTTGGATGATCAACCCGGAAACCATGGCGAGCAAGAGCACGAATACTCCCTTTGTGGGAAGGCAGTTGCGTGGCAAAGTGGTACACACAATGTTCAACGGAGATTTGGTCGTGCGTGATGGTGAGGCGCTGAAATGAAAGTTCGAGAGGGCGTGCTTGTCCTGTCTGACGGATCAATCTTCGAGGGCGAACTGATTGGCTCCGAGCGCGCATCTGTCTCCAGTGGTGAAGTGGTGTTTCACACGGCTATGACTGGATATCAAGAAGTGATTTCCGATCCGTCGTACGCCGGACAAATTGTCACATTCACCACACCACACATAGGCAACTACGGAACCGTTGCCGCGGATGATGAAAGCCGAGCAGTCTTCGCCCGTGGAGTAATTGTCCGGGAAATGGCGCGGCGTCGAAGCAACTGGCGAAGCACGGAAGACTTGGATGAATATCTGAAGCGTTTGAATGTCAGTGGCATAGCGGGAGTCGACACACGTCGGCTCACACGAATCCTTCGTGACACGGGCGCAATGAGCGGGGCATTCGGCAGCGCAGATGCCAAATCGTTGCTTGACGCGGCGCGAGCAGAGAGCGGCACGAGTGGTGTTGATTTGGTGTCTCAAGTAACGACCGCTCAGCCGTACGTAGTTGGTAATGGTTATCACAAGGTTGTCGCAATTGATTATGGGATTAAAGCAACAATTCTTCGCTGCCTCAGCGAAATCGCAACAGTAACCGTCGTACCGGCGTCAACTTCGTTTGACGAGATTGTTTCGATGTCTCCAGATGGGGTTTTCCTTTCCAATGGTCCTGGCGATCCAGAGGCCGTAATTGGAGCACCTCAGGTGATCTCTGCGCTCGTCGGCAGTGGCACGCCTGTATTCGGCATCTGTTTAGGTCACCAATTGTTGACACTTGCCTTGGGCGGTAAAACCTTCAAGCTTCCGTTCGGTCATCACGGCGCAAATCATCCGGTTCGAAACCTTTCAACCGGCACCGTCGAAATCACCAGCCAAAATCACAACTTTTGCGTAGACCCTTTATCTCTTTCGGACATCGCACAAGTAACACACACCAATCTCAACGACAACACCAACGAAGGCATGCGAGTGATCGGGGCTAATGCATTTAGCGTTCAATATCACCCAGAGGCTGGGCCAGGGCCACACGACAGCAGATACCTTTTCGCAGAATTCAAATCAATGATGGAGCAGCGATAATGCCTCGTCGTAATGATCTAAAAACGATCTTGATTATCGGTTCCGGCCCCATTGTCATTGGCCAGGCGTGTGAGTTCGATTATTCGGGAACTCAAGCTTGTCGCGTTTTGCGCGAGGAGGGATACCGAGTCATTTTGGCCAACTCGAACCCCGCCACCATCATGACTGATCCAGATTTTGCCGACCGAACGTACATCGAGCCACTCACTGTTGAAGTTTTGTCGGCGATCATAGACCGCGAAAAACCAGATGCAGTTCTGCCAACTCTCGGCGGGCAAACTGCGCTCAATCTCGCGATGGAGTTGTTCGCGAAAGGAAAAGTTGGCGTTCCCGGAACACCAGAATTGATTGGTGCGAATGCCGAGGCAATTGCCACGGCCGAGGATCGTGAAAAATTCAAGTTGGCCATGATCGAGATAGGCCTCAAAGTTCCTCGAAGCGGCGTAGCTCACAACATGCAAGAGGCAGAAAAAGTTTGTCTCGAGATCGGCCTTCCGATCATTATTCGGCCTGCCTACATTTTGGGCGGTCGGGGCACCGGCATCGCCCACACTCCAGAAGAATTCACACGGCTGGCGGCTAATGGAATCGCAGCTAGCCCCATCGGAGAAATTCTCATCGAAGAATCAATTGCAGGTTGGAAAGAATTCGAGCTGGAAGTAATGCGCGATAAGGCCGACAACTGCGTCATCATCTGCTCCATTGAGAACGTAGATCCAATGGGTGTGCACACCGGCGACTCGATAACCGTCGCACCTGCAATGACCCTTTCTGATGTCGAGTACCAAATGATGCGAGATGCCGCTTTCGCTTGCATCCGAAGAGTGGGCGTAGAAACTGGCGGGTCCAATGTTCAGTTCGCGGTCAACCCTAAAAACGGAGATCAAGTTGTAATTGAGATGAACCCGAGAGTTTCGAGGTCGTCCGCATTGGCGTCGAAGGCAACTGGCTTTCCAATTGCCAAGATTGCCGCAAAACTCGCGGTCGGTTACACGCTTGACGAAATCTCAAATGACATCACCAAGATGACGCCTGCGAGTTTCGAGCCAACAATTGATTATGTCGTTACAAAGGTTCCCCGTTGGGCCTTCGAGAAGTTCCCCGGAACTTCCGGTGTGTTGGGAACGCAGATGCAAAGCGTTGGAGAGGCCATGTCGATCGGTCGAACCTTTCCCGAAAGTCTTCAGAAGGCACTTCGATCACTCGAGAACGGTCACATGGGGCTTAATTGTGATCCTTCAGAGACTGTTTTCCATGGAGTTCGAGACGACGCGATGTTGAAAATGATTTCGATTCCAACGCCGGAGCGGTTGTTCCAGGTAGGCGAGTGCCTCCATCGCGGAATTTCGGTCGAGTTGGTGTACGAATCATGCAAGATTGATTACTGGTTCCTCGATCAGATGATGAGCATTATTGAAGAGCGTTCCCATCTGTCCGCATTGACATCTGCAACGATGTCGGTTCGCGACTGGAGACGTGCGAAGCGCCTTGGGTTCGCCGACGCCCAATTGGCGTACCTCTGGTCTACAACAGAAGACGAAGTTCGAGCCGCCCGTCTTAAGGCCGGAGTTATACCTACATACAAGGCGGTAGACACTTGCAGCGCAGAGTTTGCTGCCGAGACGCCCTATCACTACTCGACCTATGAAGATGAGAATGAGGTTCGTGCTTCAAGCAGACCACGGGTCATCATCTTGGGTAGCGGCCCAAACCGCATTGGCCAGGGAATCGAGTTTGATTATTGCTGCGTGCATGCAAGTTTTGCCCTGCGCGAGGCTGGATACGAGACCGTGATGGTCAACTGCAATCCCGAGACCGTCTCGACGGACTATGACACATCTGATCGCCTCTACTTCGAGCCGCTCACTCGCGAAGATGTGATGAACGTAATCGAAGCAGAAAGTCTTGCTTCACAGATTCCGCCACGCGTCATTGTCAGTCTTGGCGGACAAACGCCGTTGAAGCTGGCCAATCTGATCCCCTCCGAGCTGATTGCAGGGACTCATCCCTCATCAATTGACTTAGCCGAAGATCGTGAAAAGTGGAGCGCATTGTGCACTTCGTTGGGTATTGCCCAGCCGCCAGGGGGCACTGCTTTGACTTACGAAGAGGCGCTCGTTGTCGCCAAGCAGGTTGGCTACCCAGTGTTGGTTCGTCCAAGTTATGTACTTGGCGGTCGTGCAATGCAAATTGTTCATGATGATGCTCATTTGCAACGAGCGATGCAAGAAATCGCGGCAGCTGGAAGCTTGGGACGAGAGGGCGGCTTGTCATTCGAGCGTCCAGTGCTGATTGATAGGTTCCTCGACGACGCAACCGAGATAGATGTCGATGCGATACGAGATTCAGTTGGGGAGGTGCTCATAGGTGGAGTGATGGAGCACGTTGAAGAAGCCGGGGTTCACTCGGGCGACTCGGCCTGCGCGATTCCACCTCCGACTCTCGAACCATGGGTGATTGAAGCGGTCGAGTCGTACACACGAGTGATTGCACAAGCTCTCGGGGTTATTGGTCTCATCAATGTGCAGTTTGCCGTTGCTGGCAATGCGGTGTACGTGATTGAAGCCAATCCACGCGCAAGTCGCACAGTTCCGTTCGTTGCCAAGGCAACTGGTGTCTCGTTGGCAAAGGTTGCAAGTCGGGTGATGCTCGGCGCAAGCCTGAGCGAACTCCGCACCGAAGGCGTGTTGCGCGCGCCCGTAAATAACGGCCACGTTTCGGTGAAGGAAGCAGTTCTGCCATTTAACCGCTTCCCGGAGGTTGACACAGCGCTCGGCCCTGAAATGCGAAGTACTGGTGAAGTGATGGGCATTGATTCGACATTTGGCCGGGCTTTCATCAAAGCCGAAACAGCGGCCGGCACACGCTTGCCAGTAACTGGAATGGTTTTTCTGTCGCTGAACGACAAGGACAAGCCAAGCGGTTTGGTCGTAGCCAAACGATTGCGCCAGTTAAACCTCGGAATTGTTGCGACTTCGGGAACCGCTCAATATCTAGAACGTTTTGGATATCCGGTAGACCGCGTCGTCGGAAAGGTTTCCGAACAAAACAACCCATCGGCGATTCGTGATGATGCCGTTGATCTCATTTCGCGTGGAGAGATTGCATTCGTGATCAATACGCCGAGGGGACGTGGTGCGCACTCGGATGGTGAAGCAATTCGAAAGGCCGCCAACATTTGGCACGTTTCGTCGGTCACCACGATTAATGCTGCCTTGGCTGCGGTTCAAGGTTTGGCCGAGCAGCAGGAGCATCCTTTAGAAGTTCGGTCACTTCAGGAGTATCACCAACGGTGAAAAGGCAAACACAATTCGATCACTCGGTTCGAGTAGACGATGTGATGTTCAAGTCGCCGATTTTGTTGGCATCAGGAACTGCTGGGCATGCCGACGAGCTAGATCCATATGTTCCCCTGCGAGAGATCGGGGCAATCGTCGTCAAATCGATGTCGTCCTTCGAGTGGGCCGGCAACAAGGCGCCTCGTCTTCGTCCTACAAGCACGGGCATGTTGAATGCGGTTGGATTGCAGGGGATGGGAGTCGCGCATTGGATAGAGCATGACTTGCCACGTTTGAAAAAAGTAGGAGCAACGATTGTCGCAAGTATTTGGGGATTTAGCATCGACGATTACCAATCGGCTGCGACGCTTTTGTCGGAAGTTTCAGCAGATCTCGCAGCCGTTGAGATCAATCTGTCGTGCCCAAATATTGGCTCAAGCAGCAATTCTGCAAATTCCCGTCATGGAATATTCGCGCACGATGAAAACCTTTCAGCCGAGATAGTCAGAGCATGTGCGGTGGCCAAAACTCCACTGTGGGCGAAACTCAGCCCAAACACCGACCGCGTGGTCGATGTTGCTTCGGCGGTCGAGGAGGCAGGTTGTAAGGCCGTGACATTGATCAACACTGCATTGGGTTTGGCCATAGACGTTGAATCAGGCTTGCCAGGGCTAGGTAACGGGGGCGGTGGGCTTTCGGGAAATGGCATTCATCCGATTGCGGTGCGGACGATCTTTGACGTCCGTACGCGATTGCCACGATTGCCGATCATCGGAGTGGGTGGAATTTCCCGGGGCGAAGATGCGGTTGAAATGATGATGGCTGGTGCATCATGTGTCCAAGTTGGCACCGCCACGTTTGCAGATCCGCGCGCAGCGCTGCGCATCGATCTTGAAATGCGTCAATGGGCAAGCAGGCATGGTGTCAATAATTGGTCCGAAGTTGTTAACGCCGCTCACAAAGGCGGACTGGCAACGAAACAACGATAAACTTAGGCAATGTCGACGCCTTCACTCACCGAATTGCGAGATGATATTGCGCGGCTGTGTGACGATGTTTCTTCGGGTCGCGTAGCGATACAGGCAGTGTTTGACGCGGTTGACGATGAATCTGCACCCCTCTGCAACAATTACGTATACGTAGTGAAGCTCGTCGAACGCCTCCCCAATGTTGGCAAAGTTAAGGCGCGCAGAATTCTTTCAGACATGGCACTAACTGAACGCTCGCACCTCAGCGATCTCACTCCAGAGCAGCGTTCTCTGATTATTGAACAAGTGACTCAATCATGAGTTCGCTGATCATCGTTGTCTCAGGGCCTGGTGGAGTTGGCAAGAGCACCATTGTTGAGGCTCTTGTTCAACGCGATGATCGTTTGTGGCTGAGCCGATCTTGGACGACTCGCGAACGAAGGCCGGGCGAGGCAGAAGATGCCTACGTCTTTGTTACCCGTGAGCAGTTCCAGCAACGAATTGCTGACAACGGTTTTCTCGAGTGGACAGAGTTCATCGGCAATATGTATGGCACCCCGAACCCAGAGGCACCAGCCGGCCGGGACATCGTTCTTGAAATAGAAGTTGATGGAGCTAGTCAAGTGAAGAAAATGCATCCCGACGCAATGCTGTTGTTCGTACTGCCCCCAACTCGCGAAGAGCAGCGAGCCCGTTTGCAGGGCAGGGGAGACGTGGAACAAAAAGTGGAGCAGCGGTTGCGAAAGGCCGAAGATGAGGAGCCCATCGGAAAGGCCCTCGCAGATTTCGTGTTGATCAACGACGACTTGAACGCGACGATTGATGAGATGCTCGAATTGATCAACGCGGCTCGGGCCAAACGCGCCTAAATCTCTCGTTTCTGCGCCCTAATCTCGCGCTAGAGTGGTGTGCCTTGGAGTTCGCCTCCACCAATTTTGAAGTGAAAGGAACCCCACGTGGCCACTGAAGACACCATGATGAACCCACCGCTCGAGAGCCTGATGAAGCGCACCTTGTCAAAGTTCAGTCTTGTTACTCTGTCCGCTCGTCGAGCACGTGAAATCAATTCGTACTTCAACCAGCTGGGCGAAGGCCTTGGAACCATGGTTCCACCACAGGTCAGCTCAACCTCGCGCAAGCCGCTTTCGATCAGTTTCGAAGAAATCGCCGCCGACAAAATTCTGAGCGTGCCAATGAGGGCCTACGAAGAGCCAGAAGCCGACGCTGACGCTGCCCTCCTAGAGGTTGCTGCCGATGCAGTGGTGGAATCATTTGAAGCCACCGATTTGCCAACCGGCGAGGTCGTTGCCGACGCCGAGTAACACTTTCTACTAGTGTCTGATCGTCGTATCAGCACTAGAGGAGTACTCGTGAGAAACTTTACCTTCACTTCGGAGAGCGTTACCGAAGGACACCCCGACAAGATGGCCGACCAGGTTTCGGATGCCGTCCTGGACGCAATTTTGGCGGAAGACCCACAAGGTCGAGTTGCCTGCGAAACCCTTCTCACTACTGGTTTGTGTGTTGTAGCTGGCGAGATCACCACTTCTGCATATGTCGACATTCCAAAGTTGGCTCGCGAAGTAATCAAAGACATTGGTTACGACAATGCGCTGTACGGTTTCGATGGCAATACCTGTGGCGTCATCGTTTCCATCGATGAACAGAGCTCGCACATTGCGCAAGGCGTAGACAAGAGCGAAGAAGTTCGCGCGGGCAAGAGCGGCGAAGACAAACTCAATAGCCAAGGCGCCGGCGACCAGGGAATGATGTTTGGTTACGCGTGTGACGAGACAGCCGAATTGATGCCATTGCCGATTTGGCTCGCGCACCGCATGGCCGAAAAACTTGCCGAAGTTCGTAAATCGGGTGCGGTTCCATACTTGCGTCCAGACGGAAAAACTCAGGTGACGTTCGAATACGAAAATGGGAAACCAGTTCGACTTTCCACTGTTCTCATCTCTACGCAACACGCCGATGGACAGCCTCGAGACACAGTGATTCGCCCGGATTTGATCGAGCAAGTTATTCGTCCGGTCATCCCGGCGCAGTTCGCAAATGACAATTACGCAGTTCACGTCAACCCGACAGGTGATTTCGTCAAGGGCGGACCACATGCCGACACCGGCCTAACCGGTCGCAAGATCATTGTTGATACATACGGTGGTATGGGCCGACATGGCGGCGGCGCGTTCAGCGGCAAAGATCCATCCAAGGTAGACCGCTCCGCTGCCTATGCGGCTAGGTGGGTTGCTAAGCATGTGGTCGCATCAGGTGCAGCATCTCGATGTGAGGTTCAAGTTGCTTACGCAATCGGTATGGCTCAACCAATTAGCATTTTGGTCGAAACGTTTGGAACGAACACGGTCGATGAAATCGAAATCGAGCAGGCCGTTCGATCGGTATTCGACTTGCGTCCCGCAGCCATCGTGCGCGACCTCGACTTGAAGCGTCCGATCTACCGTAAAACGGCCGCTTATGGCCACTTCGGTCGTGAGCACGCAGAATTTACGTGGGAGACATTGTCTCGCCTCAAGGAATTTAAGGCCGCAGTCAAACTCTGACAACTATTGCGCGTGTCGTCCCCGATGTCACCGGCATCGACAAACTGTTCGACTATGTCGTGCCCGAGAGCATGGTCGGCGAGTTGGCAGTTGGCGATCGCGTACGCATAGTCCTTCACGGTCGCTCAGTCTCTGCGTGGGTTGCGTCCACCGGTCAGTCAGAGGACGATTTCTCTGACATCGATGTCTCGCGCCTGTTATCAATTGTCAAGATTCAAGGCCGTGGTCCTGATGCGGATCTCGTTCAACTATTTGCGGATGTCCGACGCCGTTGGCAAGGTCGTATTCGGTCTCTGTTCGTGAGCGCCACTCCTACAAATCTGGTTCAGACGTTTCCCACCACTCGAAATGCGAAAGACCGATCGGTATTCGAATCCGGAGCGGATCTCTCGGTGGCAGCTTGCGTGAAATCTGGTCTCAATGCGCTCGTCAGACGTGGGCCAACTATTTCTCCACTCGCAACGGTTCTCGGCGCCGCAACGAACGGTCCGACGCTTGTCGTCATTCCAACAATTACCCGCGCAAGGTTGTTGGCGTCAGCGCTCAAGCGTCAGGGTCTGTCCGTAGCTCTTCTCCCGGATGATTGGGCGAATGCTGCAGGGGGAGTCGATGTAGCCATCGGAGCAAGGAGTGCAGTTTTCGCAAGGGTGCCCAACCTGCGCGCAATTGTTGTCATCGATGAACACGACGATTCGCTACAGGAAGAGCGCACTCCAACATGGCACGCTCGCGATGTCGCAATAATGCGTGCGAAGCAACAACAGATTTCGTGCATTTTGAGCTCTCCGATTCCAAGCGTCACGGCAGCGCATTGGGCTCAAGATCAACAACTGATAGCAGACGAACAACGCGAATCAACCGAGTGGCCAACGATTCGAATCGTAGATCGTTCAGTTGACGATGACTGGCCCAATTCGCTTGTCTCTAGCGCGCTAGTGGCTGAAATTCGAGATCATTCACGGAGGGTTGCTCTTGTCTACAACGCTAAAGGACGAGCAAAACTCGTAGCTTGCGCTGCTTGTAAAAGCCTTGGACGTTGTTCGGCGTGTAATGGCGCAATGATCATTACATCGGAAACGATGTTCGAGTGTGGTCGCTGCAAAGTATCTCGCCCACAAGTTTGTCTGGCTTGTGGAGGCGGCAAGTTCGCAGTGCTGAAGCCGGGGATTTCTCGCTTACGTGAAGAAATAGCACTTGCTGCAGGAAGGAAGATCGAAGACGTCGTCGAGATCTCGAGCCAATCTAAAGATGCAGTTGACACGTCGAAGATGTTGTTTATCGGAACAGAGTCGCTTCTTCATCGCCTAAAAGATGTTGATTCGGTCGTCTTTCTCGATATTGATCAAGAGCTCTCAGCTCCGCGTTATCGAGCATCCGAAATCACATCGACTTTACTGATTGGTGCTGCTCGACTTGTTTCGCGCAGCAGCAAGGATGGAAGAGTGTTGGTGCAAACTTTTAACGCACAACATCCCTTGCTAAAAGCGATAACTGACAAAAACATTGCTTCGTACATCGCGTCCGAGACTGCATCTCGCCAAGCTATGCACATGCCTCCATTCAGCTGTCTCGCGCAAGTTTCGGGTATTGCCGCACCAGAAGTTGTCGCGTCTATTGAAAATCAATTTGGTATTTCCGTAAGTGCCGACGACCACGGCACCTACCTCATCCGATCCGATACCTGGCAGCATTTTTCTAGTGCGCTAGATGGAATGAACCTTTCCAAGAGCGCGCGCTACAAGTTGGTTGTTGATCCGCCACGCGTATAGTCGGGTTTCCTCGTTACCTTCAACACTCTGAATCCACGCTTGCTTGTAAGTCGGGCTACTTCAAAACCGTTACCCATCATCCACACCGCGAGAGAGTCCGATCCCAAGTTGCGGTTGACTACGAGCCACGCCTGACCACTTTGACTAAGTCTGTTCAGCCATGTGTCCAATAGATCATGTAGCGCTTGTTTGCCGATTCGAATTGGCGGATTGGACCAAATCAAATCAAATTGCAATTCCGACGGCACAGACTGCGGAAACAAAGCGGTGACGTTCATGAGTCCATTGCGAAGGGCGTTTTCACCAACAAGTTGCAGTGCTCGAGCATTGACGTCGATTGCCCAGACTTTTGCTTCCGGCGAGTACGAAGCTAATGACATTGCAATGGCTCCCGATCCGCAACCTAGATCCAGGAAGTTGCCGGTGGTGGACGGGCGAGGAGCTGCATCCAGCAAAATTTGCGTGCCTTGATCAACGCCCTTTTTTGCGAATACTCCGCGATCAGTGACCAGTTGTAGATTGCGATTGCCGACTACGAAACTTGTGAAGCGAACGTCTGAGGCTGAATTCGGCTTGGTCGTAAAGTACTGCTCGTCACTCATGGCCTCGCTAGCCTTACACGCAATGAGCAATAAAGGAACGACCCCTCCAGATTCTGGTTTTGGCGTAGGCGTGCCAGATGCGTCCACAATCCGCGTTTACGGTGATCCTGTATTAAAGACTCTGGCTGCATCCATCACCAACATCGATGGGAAGTTGGTGTCGTTGGCTGAAAACATGCTCCACATCATGTACGAGGCGCCCGGCCTTGGGCTTGCCGGTCCACAAATCGGAGTACAGAAACAGATTTTTGTCTATGACGTAGATGACGATCCGCAAGTGATTTTGAATCCCACCATTGTCGAGTCATCGGGTGAATGGGTATACGACGAAGGCTGCCTGTCAATCCCGGGCCTTTTTGTAGAAATGTTGCGCCCCAAAGAAGTGCTTGTCCGCGGGCTAACTCTGGAGGGCGACGAAATAGAGGTTGAAGCAGATGAACTTCTTGCTCGGCTTTTCCAACACGAGATAGACCATCTGCAGGGCGTGTTGATGTTCGACAGAATGTTGCCAGATCAGCGCAAGATAGCGCTTAACGAATACCAAAAGCACGAGAAGAGCCCGAAAAATAGCGAGCCCGTACACGTTCGCTTAACGTAGCAATGCTCGCGCCTTTACCGATCACGCGCCCTAGGCAAATAATCTTTTTTGGAACTCCGGACGTTGCTGTTGGACCTTTGCGCTCGTTGGTGTCCTCGGGACTCAATGTGGCGTTGGTTGTCACGGGTGAAGATAAGCGTCGCGGCCGGGGTAGTGACGTTTCGCCGAGCCCCGTCAAAGTTGTTGCGACCGAATTGGGCATTCCAATATCGCATCACGTTTCCGACGCGATCGAACTAGCCAAGAAACAAACTGAAACTCTCGGCGTCGTTGTTGCGTTTGGCCATATTTTCACTGATGAGGCGTTGGATATTTTGCCAATGATCAACATTCACTATTCGCTGCTACCTCGGTGGCGCGGAGCGGCGCCCGTTGAGCGAGCCATTTTGGAGGGCGATCGTGAAACGGGCGTTTCAATAATTCAGGTTGCTCAGCAATTGGATGCTGGCAACATCATCGCCCAGGTTGCCACGGATATTTCTCAGACCGAGACTCTTGCAGAGCTTAGATCAAGGTTGGAGGCTTTGGCAGAACCGTTACTGCTTGATGTTTGCCAGAATGGTGTTTCAAGCTCGCGTCCACAAGAAGGTGAACCGATCGTTGCAAAAAAGATTTCACCAACTGATGTGCGATTAAGTTTTTTCGGCTCAGCGGAGCATGCATGCAGACAAATCCGCATTGGCGGTGCCTTTTCGTATATCAAAGGCAAGCGCTTAAAGGTATTGACTGCAGAGCGTGTTTCGGGAATGACTATTGGTGTTGGAGAAATTCATCTCGTCAACGGCCAAGTGTTCGTTGGCTTCGGTGAAGATGCAATTCATTTGCAGACTGTTCAACTTGAGGGAAAGCCCAGCTCAGAAGCTTCGAGTTGGTTTAATGGTGCGCGAATAAACGTGGGGGAGCGATTTGATGAGCAACATCAGTAATCAACATTTTGGAACGGTTGCCGAGTTTGATCACCACCGTGGTTTAGGAGTGGTCGAGTCAGAAGACATTCGATATGTATTTCATTGTGCAGAAATCATGGATGAAACCCGAGAAATTGCAGTCGGGGCTTCCGTCTCTTTCTTCCCAGTTGAGCGTTTTGGTCTGCTCGAGGCGAGCCAAGTCGTCAAGCTTTAGTTGATGAGAGGTGCGGCGTTGTCAATGACGCCCTTGATCTGCACGAAGGCAAGACGGATGTTTCCAAGTGCGTCTTGCAGTGTCTTGTACTCTTCGCCCAAACGGGCTCCAAGCCCTTCAACGATGCAGGCAACTGCGTCGATAGCCAACGCCGCCTCTTCAAGCCTTGGAGGTTCAGCCGAAAGATGGATCGCGGCCAATTCGTACAGTCCCATCACATGATTTACGACAACTATGTTCGCTGGAACCTCGGCAATGCGCTGTCTGGTTTCGGCAAGAGCAGCAAGCGCCTCTTCTGATTCTGGGTCAATCTCGTGTGGTGTTGGATCCTGATTCACCTGCGCTACGCTAATAGCCCAAGTGGGGAACTCGTTTCCCCCACCTGACCACAGATTCTCAGTACATCGTCGTTCCTTCAGGAGCGGTTTGGCTGGCTAGTGCGTTTGGGTCTTGTATGCGCTTACGCGCGTCTTGGCCCGTCCGCGCGCCTGCGAAACCCTTTTTCGGGTTCGGCTCCACACACAGGAGGCCACGCCACTTGCACAAGAAAGTAAAGCCATAGCACCGCCAATCAACGAGCCTCGTTACAACGAGCGAATTCGCGCCCGCGAAGTTCGTCTCGTAGATGCCGATGGTTCACAAGTTGGAGTCGTGAGCATTGCCGACGCACTCGAAAGAGCGCGAGTAGCAGAGCTTGATTTAGTAGAAGTTGCAGCACAAGCAGATCCGCCCGTATGTCGAATTATGGATTACGGAAAGTTCCGCTATGAGGAATCGCAACGTCTAAAAGAGTCACGCAAAAAGACTGTGCAGATCACGATGAAGGAAGTCAAATTCCGTCCAAAAATTGGCAAGGGCGATTTCGATACCAAAGTGCGTCACATGCACGAGTTCCTCGGTGAGGGGCACAAAGTAAAAGTGACGTTGCAGTTCCGCGGTCGCGAAGTTGCTCACCCCGAGCTAGGCCGAAAGATTTTGGATGCAGTTATCGAACAACTTGGACCAATTGCTCGCGTCGACACGATGGCGCGTCTTGAAGGTCGAAATATGACGATGGTGCTTTCACCAGAGAAAAAGACAACCAAGAAGCCGACCACACAGCAACCGACACAAAAGGCAGCCCCTGAAACGGCTCCTGCGGTCGTCACCCAACCGGTGGCGCCAGTGTCTGAAGCTCCAGTGGCCGAATAACTCAACTAGATAAGAGGAGCAAACAATGCCAAAGATGAAAACTTCTAAGACCGCTGCGAAGCGCTTTAAGTTCACAGGAACGGGAAAGCTGCGTCGCCAGCAATCGATGCGCCAGCACTTGTTCGAGCACAAAGCATCAACACGTACCCGTCGCCTCGACGGAAATGTCGATGTTCACTCGGGAGACGTAAAGCGCATCAAGCGATGCCTGGGTCTCCGTTAAACCATCAAAACACTCTGATTACGACAAACAACTAATTGAAAGGATTTTGACATGGCACGTGTAAAACGCGCAGTACATGCAAGGAAAAAGCACAAAGCGATTCTCGAGAAAGCGAAGGGTTACTACGGAGACCGTAGCCGGACCTTCCGCTCCGCAAACGAGCAGGTATTGCACTCGGGTCAATACGCATTCCGTGACCGTCGCGCCAAGAAGGGCGAATTCCGTAGCCTGTGGATCCAGCGCATCAATGCTGGTTGCCGCCAGAACGACTTTTCGTACAGCCGGCTTATCGCAGGTTTAACGAAGGCAGGGGTCACGGTCGACCGCAAGATTTTGGCCGACCTCGCTGTGCATGACGCAGCTGCTTTCGCCAAGATCGTTGAAACCGCAAAGGGAGCACTCGTCTGAGCGACGCTCGACTCGGTTTCACACATCCACGAGTACAACGACTGCGGCGCCTGTTAGGGCGCCGCAGTGCTCGTATTGAGGAAGAGTGTTTCGTAATTGAAGGACACGTTCTCATTGCCGAAGCAATTAGCGCCGGTTGGAAGATAGAAGAACAGTTCATCGCCCCAGGCGGATTAGCTGTGCTTGGCACGGATGCTCGAACGTTTGACCTTGAAAATGGTGTGATGGAGAGGGTTGCCAGCACAACTACACCTCAGCCAGTCATTGCAATCGCCGAGCGCAGAAGTAGTGGTCTTGCCGCGGTGAAGAATGCCCAGTGGGTGGTCATTGCCGATCGAATTAGCGATCC
>Ga0208311_1000107_pt1 | contig 24800 bp, 27 predicted proteins | sample Colrivmet1562A02_FD_187683 | JGI IMG/M metagenome (GOLD analysis project Ga0208311, IMG submission 187683) | Estuarine microbial communities from the Columbia River estuary - metaG 1562A-02 (SPAdes) (version 2) | ecosystem: Environmental > Aquatic > Marine > Intertidal zone > Estuary | place... | reverse complement strand
GGTATCCCAAGTAATACCGGACTCGAGGAATCCGGTATGAATCTGGCGGGACCACCCGCTAAGCCTAAATACTCTCTGATGACCGATAGCGGACTAGTACCGTGAGGGAAAGGTGAAAAGAACCCCGTAAGGGGAGTGAAATAGAATCTGAAACCGTGTGCGTACAAGCCGTTGGAGCGACGTAAGTTGTGACAGCGTGCCTTTTGAAGAATGAGTCTACGAGTTAGTGTCGTGTGGCAAGGTTAACCCGTCGAGGGGAAGCCGTAGCGAAAGCGAGTCTGAATAGGGCGTCAGAGTCGCACGATCTAGACCCGAAGCGAGGTGATCTACGCATGGTCAGGTTGAAGCGCGGGTAAGACCGCGTGGAGGACCGAACCCACTAATGTTGAAAAATTAGGGGATGAACTGTGTGTAGGGGTGAAAGGCCAATCAAACTTCGTGATAGCTGGTTCTCTCCGAAATGCATTTAGGTGCAGCGTCACGTGTTTCTTACCGGAGGTAGAGCTACTGGATGGTCGAGGGGGCCTACAAGCTTACCAACATCAGCCAAACTCCGAATGCCGGTAAGTGAGAGCGTGGCAGTGAGACTGTGGGGGATAAGCTTCATAGTCGAGAGGGAAACAACCCAGAATAGCAACTAAGGTCCCAAAGCCTGTGCTAAGTGGAAAAGGATGTGGAGTCGCATAGACAACCAGGATGTTGGCTTAGAAGCAGCCACCATTAAAAGAGTGCGTAATAGCTCACTGGTCAAGTGATTCCGCGCCGACAATGTAACGGGGCTCAAGCACAGCACCGAAGTTCTATCATTCACACATTATCCCGGTCGCAAGATCCAGGAGTGTGGATGGGTAGGAGAGCGTTGTGTAGCTGGTGAAGCGGCGGGGGAACCCAGCCGTGGAAGCTACACAAGTGAGAATGTAGACATGAGTAGCGAGAGAAGTGTGAGAAACATTTCCGCCGAAAGACCAAGGGTTCCTGGGCCAGGCTAATCCGCCCAGGGTAAGTCGGGACCTAAGGCGAGGCCGTCAGGCGTAGTCGATGGACAACTGGTTGATATTCCAGTACCCGCTTTAATTCGCCCATAACGAATCCACTAATGCTAAGAGTCTGAATCCTGTGCGGCGTAAGTTGCGTGGGTGGATGGCTCGAACCGGTGTGGTAGTAGTTAAGCAATGGTGTGACACAGGAAGGCAGTCCAACCCGGGCGATGGTTGTCCCGGGGTAAGGTGGTAGGGAGTGATGTAGGTAAATCCGCATCACATATATCCTGAGAGCTGATGCCGAGCCGTAAGGCGAAGTGGATGATCCTATGCTGTCAAGAAAAGCATCTAGCGAGAATTATTGCGGCCCGTACCCGAAACCGACACAGGTGGTCAGGTAGAGAATACCAAGGCGATCGAGAGAATCATGGATAAGGAACTCGGCAAAATGCCCCCGTAACTTCGGGAGAAGGGGGGCCCTTCGACGTGTAGGAGTTTACCTCCGAAGCGTTGGAAGGCCGCAGAGACCAGGCTCAAGCGACTGTTTACCAAAAACACAGGTCCGTGCGAAGTAGCAATACGATGTATACGGACTGACGCCTGCCCGGTGCTGGAAGGTTAAGGGGACTGGTTAGCCGCAAGGCGAAGCTGAGAACTTAAGCCCCAGTAAACGGCGGTGGTAACTATAACCATCCTAAGGTAGCGAAATTCCTTGTCGGGTAAGTTCCGACCTGCACGAATGGCGTAACGACTTGAGCGCTGTCTCATCCGTGAACTCGGCGAAATTGCATTACGAGTAAAGATGCTCGTTACGCGCAGAAAGACGGAAAGACCCCGGGACCTTTACTATATCTTGATATTGGTGTTCGGAACGGTTTGTGTAGCATAGGTGGGAGACTTTGAAGCGGGCACGCCAGTGTTTGTGGAGTCATCGTTGAAATACCACTCTGATCGTTTTGAACTTCTAACCTCGGTCCGTAATCCGGATCAGGGACAGTGTCTGGTGGGTAGTTTGACTGGGGCGGTCGCCTCCTAAAAAGTAACGGAGGCGCTCAAAGGTTCCCTCAACCTGGTTGGTAATCAGGTGTCGAGTGTAAGTGCACAAGGGAGCTTAACTGTGAGACAGACATGTCGAGCAGGTGCGAAAGCAGGAACTAGTGATCCGGCGGTGGCTTGTGGAAGCGCCGTCGCTCAACGGATAAAAGGTACCCCGGGGATAACAGGCTGATCTTGCCCAAGAGTCCATATCGACGGCAAGGTTTGGCACCTCGATGTCGGCTCGTCTCATCCTGGGGCTGGAGTAGGTCCCAAGGGTTGGGCTGTTCGCCCATTAAAGAGGCACGCGAGCTGGGTTCAGAACGTCGTGAGACAGTTCGGTCCCTATCTTCTGTGCGCGTAAGAAACTTGAGAAGGGCTAACCCTAGTACGAGAGGACCGGGTTGGACGAACCTCTGGTGTGTCGGTTGTTCCGCCAGGAGCACCGCCGATTAGCTACGTTCGGAAGGGATAACCGCTGAAAGCATCTAAGCGGGAAGCTCGCTTCAAGATTAGGTTTCCCACCGGTTTACCGGGTAAGGCCCCCAGCTAGACGACTGGGTTGATAGGCCGGAAGTGGAAGAGTCGCAAGACTTGGAGCTGACCGGTACTAATAGGCCGAGGATTTAACTACAAAGTTGCTACGCGTCCACTGTGTGGCTCTCGAGATACGGTCTCGAGATCCACGATCAAATGAAAAGGCTTTGACCCCTTTTCATTTTAGACCGAAAACTCAATAGCGTTTCGGCGACCATAGCGAGAGGGAAACACCCGGTCCCATTCCGAACCCGGAAGTTAAGCCTCTCAGCGTCGATGGTACTGCAAGGGTGACCTTGTGGGAGAGTAGAACGTCGCCGGACTTCTTTTATAAAAAGGGGCGCTTTAACGAGCGCCCCTTTTTTATTTCCCTATCATTTATTTATGCACTTTCGATTGGAGCAAAGAGATGGAAGATAAAAACAAGCGTCCATCACGTCCTGCTTCATCGCGCCCATCTGGGCCAAATAATGCACGCCGGCGTGAAGATTTGCCTGCTCGCGGCGGTTCATCTAATCGCGCTGGAGCTCCGCGCCAAACTCGTGGTGGATCAGATCCACGCGGTGCACGTCCAGCACCTGTTGATCGCGAGCAATCGCGTCTTCGCCCAAGAATTTTTGAACCAGATATTCCAGAAGAGATTACTGGTGAAGAGTTAGACAAGTCTTTGCGTGCAGAACTTCTTTCACTCTCTGCAGAAAATGCAAAAGTAGTCGCCAGACATTTAGCGTGTGTGAATTTATATGCAGAAGAAGATCCACAACGCGCTCATAAACACGGTGTTGCTGCTGCCCATCATGCTGGTCGCTTAGCCGTTGTTCGAGAATCTGCTGGATATGCAGCATATCGCGCAGGTCATTATGAAATTGCGCTAAAAGAACTACGTGCATCTCACCGCATCTCTGGTGATGTTTCAATGTGGCCGGTTATGGCAGATTGTGAACGTGGTCTTGGAAACCCTCTAAAAGCGCTGAATTTGGCTGGTTCTGATGAGGTTAAGCGATTAGCTAAACCAGAAGAAATTGAAATGCGCATTGTCGCATCCGGTGCTCGCCGAGATCTTGGTGAATTCGATGCAGCCGTTGTCACACTCACTTGCAAAGAACTTAATAATGAGCAGGAGGAGTGGGCAGTGAGATTGCGATATGCCTATGCCGATGCCCTAGAGGCTGCTGGACGCAAAGAAGAGTCACAAGAGTGGTTTGCAAAGTGCGCAGAGATTGATGCTGAAGAGGTTACTGATGCCTCTGAGCGTTGCCTGTAAATAATTATCCACATCAACTAAAGCCTGCCTGCCTTATCTGTCAGCTGTTCTGGTAATCATCAACCTTTCCATTCAAAGAAGAGATGAGTTGTGCCATGAGCGTTGTGAAAGCTAAGAAGAAGAGCGCAGTTGAAGAAGTAGAGCAAGAAGATTATTCACTCAACGATCTACTTTTGCGGGGCAGAGTTTCAGCGATAGCTATTGAGAAAGAACTGCCATCGGGGGATAAGCTCGTTGAGTTTCGCCTTATTGTTTCCAGAGAGCGCCGTGATGGCGTTGACACGTTGGATATTGGTGCATGGAGTGCAAAATCACGCCGACTAGCTATGACTCTAAAACCTGATGAATGGATCGAGGTTTCAGGTGCTATTCATAGGCGTTTTTGGCGCGGTGCAGGCGGACTTGCAAGCCGTTGGCAGGTTGAAGCCGTTGAGATTTCTCGAATTTAGATAGGCTTGGCGCTATGGCAAATGACATTTTTTCAACTCTGCGTACATATTTGGGCAAAGTAACTGATGGAGATAAGAACGCTTCAGAAGTTGCTTCAACTGTTAATCAGTGGCTGCGTGAAGGTGGCGAAGCGCTCAAAATCAAAATTGAAGATGAAGTAGAACGCTCAGTTTCAAAGATGGGCTTTGTGAAGCGCGGGGAGTTTGAAGCTTTGAAAGAGGAAGTTGCACGCTTGAAGATGAGTAAGCCCGCCAAGAAGGCTGCAGCACCTAAGAAAAAGAGTGTTAAAAAAGCTACACCTAAGAAAGCGAGCAAAAAATGACAACTGCCTCTGAGCACACACAGGGTGAGAATCTAGTTGAAGAGATTCGCAGTGAATTAGTTGAGATTGATTCAATGAGTGTTAACGATCATGGTGATCGTTATGAACAGTTGCATCAGAAATTATCAACTGCGCTTTCATCTATTGATGGGCTCTAAGTAGTACAAGTGAAAATCCGTCTTGATGCTGAGTTGGTGCGCCGGGAATTAGCCCGCTCGCGCGAACAGGCATCGGATTTAATTGAAGCGAGATCTGTTTTAGTTAATGGAATTCCAGCCACAAAGCCAGCAACGATGGTCGATGCTGAAACCTCCATTAAGTTGCATGGCAAGAGAGATGACTTTGTTTCCAGAGGTGGCCACAAGTTAGCTGGTGCACTTGGTGCATTTTCTGGCGTAGTAGTTGAGGGCAAGAGATGTCTAGATGCCGGTGCATCAACCGGGGGATTCACCGATGTCTTGCTGCGCCGGGGAGCTGAGAAAGTTGTTGCAGTAGATGTTGGTTATGGGCAGCTTGCCTGGGAGCTTCGCCAGGATCCACGTGTAGTCATTCATGATCGCACCAATATCCGCCATTTGACGGGTGAGATTATTGGCGATCCCATTGATTTAGTCGTTGCAGATCTTTCCTTTATCTCGCTCACCCTCGTTCTTCCTGCGCTAGCTGCAGTCTCAAAGCCTGAGGCAGATTTTGTTGTGATGGTTAAACCCCAGTTCGAAGTAGGCCGAGAAAAGCTAGGAGCTGGGGGAGTTGTGCGCGATCCTGCGCTGAGAAAAGGCGCTGTCATTGAAGTCGCAGATTCTGCTTATGATGTCGGTCTTGGAACCTTAGGCATTGCAGCTAGTCCACTACCTGGACCTGCTGGAAATGTTGAGTATTTCTTGTGGCTTCGACGTGGAGCCCCAGAGATAAATCACGAGGCGTTAGATCAAGCGATAGCGATTGGACCGCAATAAATGAGTGAGCGCAATTTACTTCTTGTCTGTAATCCTTCACGTAAGGAAGCAGTAGATGCGGCGGCGGCTCTTGCTAAAGATTTCCAAGCTGGTGGATTTTCTCTGTTCACAATTTCAGATGTAGTGATTCCAGGTGTTACTAAGTGTGAAGTAGATGCAATGCCAAAACTTGAGGTCGCAGTCGTTTTGGGCGGAGATGGCACAATGTTGCGCGCTGCAGAGGTCACGCGCGAGCAGCAAATTCCATTGCTGGGCGTGAATTTGGGACATGTTGGATTCTTGGCTGAAGTTGAAAAGCCACCACTTGCCACAATTGTTTCAGCGATATCGAAGAAAGAATATGTTTTAGATTCCCGGATGGTTTTGCAGTATGCAGTAAAGCGCGATGGTAAGGCTGTTTCTGAAGGCTGGGCTTTAAATGAAGTGACTGTAGAGCGCGAGAGATCAACGATGGTTGAGCTTTTTCTTGAAATTGATGGACGACCTATTTCACGCTGGGGCTGTGATGGTTTGATTTGCTCCACACCAACAGGTTCAACTGCATATGCATTCTCTGCGGGTGGACCGGTTGTGTGGCCTGAGGTAGATGCATTAGTTGTCCTGCCGATTTCGGCCCACGCACTATTTTCGCGTCCACTAGTTATTTCTCCACAATCTGACATTGTTGTTCGTGTCGAATCCAAGGATGCTGTTTTATCAGCTGACTCTTTGCGAAAGTTCGCCCTTCAATCAGGAGATCGTGTTCACATCACGAAAGATTCCCATGTTGTTAAGTTGGCGCATTTAACTAACACCGTCTTTAGTGATCGATTGGTGGCCAAATTCAAACTTCCCGTTGAGGGCTGGCGCGGTGAGTGATCGTACATTTCTAGAAGAAATATCTATTCGCTCCATCGGAGTTATTGAACACTCCACAATTGAAATATCCCCAGGACTCACTGTTTTAACGGGTGAGACAGGTGCTGGAAAAACAATGATTTTGACTGCTTTGAACCTGATTTTGGGCGGAAAAAGCGATAGTTCACTCGTTCGCAAAGGCAGCGAGAGATTAGTTGCAAGTGGAAGTTTTAGTGTTCCGAAATCTATGGAAGAAACATTTGAGGAGAACGGCTTACAGATCGAAGATGGACAGTTGATTCTCACCAGAACTGTCAATTCCGATGGCAAGAGCAAAGCAACAAGTAATGCAATTGCCGTGCCATCAAGTGTGTTGGCGGCTGCAAGTGAGAATTTGGTAGAGGTGCATGCACAAGCTGCGAATTTAAATATGACAAAGGCTTCCAAGCAGAGAGACCTTCTGGATCGATTTGGTGGCAAGAACCTTAATGAGGCATTGAGTTCCTACCAAAAAGAGTTAGCGAGCTATCACGATCTTAAAACTCGCATCTCGGCGATGAAGAAAAGCATTGATTCCAGAGATGCAGAACTATCTGCGCTGCGAGAGTTTGCAACTGTCATGGGTAAGTTAAAACTCGAGCGCGGAGAACTGCAAGAAATCACGACAGAGATTTCACGTTTATCGAGTGTTGAAGATCTGCGGTTAGCGGCGCAAAACGCATCCTCTGTTATTGAAGAAGAGGAGTCCGGCTCTCTCACAACCCTTGGAATTGTTCGAAAATCTCTAGATTCTGTGCGAGCAAAAGATCCACAGATTGAAGAGATTTATCAAAGAGTCAGTGAGGCTTTCTTTTTAGTAGATGATGCGAAAGGTGTTTTAGCCTCATATATAGCGAATTTAGAGGCTGATCCAACGCGTCTAGATTATTTGAATAGCCGCAAAGCTGAAATTAACGTGCTTATTAAAAAATATGGTGGCAGCAATTCACCAGACGATGAACTAAATGCGTTGGTTGAGCGTTTTGAGAGTTCAAAGAATGCAATTGCAGATCTTGAAGGCGGGGATGAGCGGCTAAAAGAGTTGGAAAATGAACTTGGAGGAATAAAGAAAAAGCTTGTTGTGAACGCTAAGTCGCTGACAAGTATTCGAACAGAGAGCGCTTCACGGCTTTCACAACAAGTAACAAAGGAGATTCAGCAATTATCGATGCCACACACCTCCTTTCATTGCCAGGTTAATAGCGCTGACTACAACGCACTCAAAGAATCTGATTTCACCCCACTAGGTTGTGATGAGATTGCGATGTTGATCCAGGGACATAAAGACGGACCACTAGTTCCACTGGCAAAGGGTGCGAGTGGTGGCGAAATGTCACGCGTGATGTTGGCCCTTGAAGTTGTTTTAGCTGCAACACATCCCGTTGGAACATATGTCTTTGACGAAGTAGATGCTGGTGTTGGTGGAAAAGCGGCAATCGAAGTTGGACGCCGTCTGCACGCACTCTCTAAACACGCACAAGTCATAGTTGTGACGCACCTGCCACAAGTTGCCGCTTGGGCTGATTCGCACTTTGTGGTGACTAAGAACTCTGATGGTTCAGTTACTGAAAGCAATGTGAGCAAAGTGGTGAAAGAGGATCGCGTTGAGGAGATTGCACGCATGTTGGCCGGCATGGAGAGCTCCGTGAGCGCTCGTGAACACGCCACCGAACTCCTAGAACTGCCCCTGTCAAAGCGATAGCCAATCCGATGATAGGTTGGTCTCCCATGGGCCAACCTCATGTGACTAAACACTTATTTGTAACTGGCGGAGTCGCCTCATCACTTGGCAAAGGACTCACCGCCTCATCACTTGGCAGGTTATTAGTAGCCCGTGGCATACGCGTGACGATGCAAAAGCTCGATCCCTACCTCAATGTGGATCCTGGCACCATGAATCCTTTCCAACACGGAGAAGTTTTCGTCACCGATGATGGGGCAGAGACTGATCTAGATATCGGTCATTATGAAAGATTCCTAGATACCAATTTACATGGTTCAGCTAACGTAACAACAGGTCAGGTGTATTCACGAGTCATTGCACGTGAGCGCCGCGGTGAGTATTTAGGTGAAACAGTTCAAGTTATTCCACACATCACTAATGAAATCAAAGAGCGCATCCGCGCAATGGCTGCTCCTGATATTGATTTAGTTATTACTGAAGTGGGTGGCACTGTTGGAGATATTGAATCTCAACCATTTTTGGAATCTATTCGACAGATTCGCCAAGAAGTTGGTCGCGATAATGTTTTCTATTTACACATCTCTCTCGTTCCATACATTGGTCCATCAGGGGAGTTAAAGACGAAGCCAACACAGCACTCAGTTGCTGCCCTTCGCAGTATTGGTATTGCTCCAGATGCGATTGTTTTGCGCTCTGATCGCGAGATTCCTATGGGAGTGAAGAAGAAGATTTCATTGATGTGTGACGTTGATCTTGAGGCAGTTGTTGCAGCTATGGATGCACCTTCAATTTATGACATCCCTAAAGTTCTACACTCTGAAGGTCTCGATTCCTACGTTGTTAAGCGTCTAGATCTTGGTGGCCATGAGGTCGTCTGGGGAGAATGGGATGCTCTCTTGCAGAAAGTTCATCATCCTAAGCACCATGTTCGCGTTGGTTTAGTTGGTAAATATATTGATCTTCCAGATGCCTATCTTTCAGTCTCTGAAGCGCTTCGCGCTGGTGGTTTTGCTAATGAGGCAAAGATTGAGATTGTTTGGATTCCAAGTGATGAGTGCGAGAGTGCAGAGGGCGCAAAGAAGCATCTAAGTGGATTAGATGCAATCGTTGTTCCGGGTGGATTTGGTATTCGCGGTATTGAAGGAAAGGTTGGCGCACTCAAATTTGCACGAGAGAACAAGATCCCAACTCTGGGACTGTGTTTAGGCCTGCAGTGCATGGTGATTGAAGCTGCTAGAAACTTAGCTGGCATGAAGGATGCTATCTCTGCTGAGTTCTCGGATTCTGGAACACCTGTTATTGCGACGATGGATGATCAAAAGCATGTTGTTGCAGGTGAAGGTGACATGGGTGGCACGATGCGTTTAGGTCTCTATAAAGCAGATCTGCTCAAAGGTTCAGTTGTTGCGAATACATATGGATCCCTTGAAATATCTGAGCGCCATCGTCATCGCTATGAAGTCAACAATCTTTATCGTGATCAGATTTCAAAGGCTGGATTAGTTTTCTCAGGCATGTTTGCCGAGCGCGACTTGGTCGAGTTTGTGGAACTGCCTCAAGAGGTGCATCCTTACTACGTAGGAACACAGGCTCACCCAGAGCTACGTTCACGTCCAACTAAGCCACACCCACTCTTCGTTGGATTGATCAAAGCGGCGGTAGCAGCGAAAGGTAAGTAAATGATCGTTGGAATACCTAAAGAAATTAAGGTCCACGAATCACGAGTAGCTATCAGACCAGCCGTAGCCAAAGCGCATGGATATGCAAGCGTTGAACTTTGATTTAGTTTCTACGTCTTTTCTTAATCACTTAACAATTGAACGTGGTTTGTCCGTGCACACTATCGCCGCCTATCGCCGCGATTTGGTTAAGTTTGAGAGCTTTTTGAACGGCAGAGCCTTGGCTGATGTAGATCCACAAACCATTTCTGATTTTGAAGTTTCACTTAAAACTGCTCAAGCTTCACCTGCCAGCATCAGTCGTATCAATTCAACGCTTCGTTCTTTTTTCAAACACGCCATGAGTGAGTTCGGTATCGCTAATCCAACATTTGAAATGGCCCCAAGCCAATCAAAACGACGCTTGCCTAAGGCGTTAACAATCGATCAGATTATGTCGTTGATTAATGCTGCCTATAGAGAAAGTGAACCAATCACTCTTCGCGATCAAGCAATGATTGAACTTCTCTATAGCAGTGGAGCCCGTGTCTCTGAACTTGTTGGAATAAACATTGCTGACATCGCAAGTGCGCAGAGTGGTGATGGTGAGATTACAACGTTGAAGTTGCGAGGTAAGGGCTCTAAAGAGCGCATTGTTCCACTGGGTTCATTTGCAACGAAGGCAATTACTGATTACCTCGTGCGCATTCGCCCCATGCTTGCAGCAAAGAACTCCATAACTAATACGGCGCTTTTTCTGAACTCCAGGGGAGCGCGCTTAACTCGCCAATCAGCCTGGAACATGGTGATTAGGGCCGCAAAAGATGCTGGCATTGAAGCCCATGTTTCACCCCATGTTTTTAGACATTCATATGCAACGCATTTGCTAGATGGTGGTGCTGATATTCGCGTGGTTCAAGAACTCTTGGGACATGCATCAGTGACTACAACGCAGATATACACGCTAATAACTATCGATAAAGTCAGAGAGAGTTATGCGCTGGCTCATCCGCGCGCACGCGCTTAGTTGTTCTTAGAGTCCGCGTAAACGGCGAGCAAGAATACTTTGATCACCTTTAGCTTCAAGGTCGGCAATGATTACTGCAATTGACTCGCGGACAATTCGACCACGATCAACAGCTAAACCAAGATCTCCACGCAGTTGTAAACGTGCTTGATCTAATTCAAAGAGCTCATCTGGAGAAAGATAAACAGTGATTTTCTCATCATGGCGCTCACGGCCAGATGGAGAGCGATCAACTGTTGTCACACGACGACGTGCAATTGTGCGAACACCCTTTTTGCTAGATGGTGCTTTAGGCGTTGCAATGGCAGGTGGAACTAGTGGTGCTGGTGTTTCACTCTGTGCTGGAACAGCACTAAGTGCTGGGGTAGTTGAACGAAATAGTTCATCGGCACCTGGAAGATTTGCTCTGCGTGTCATCGTGCGCCTCCTCGGGCAATAAGTTCTCTTGCTAGACGGCGATATGAAGCTGCGCCACCTGAGCTAGTTGCATATGTAGTAATTGGTTCACCAACAACAGTTGTTTCAGGGAAACGAATTGTCTTGGCAATGATTGTTTCAAATACATCTTGTGGGAACTGCTCAAGAATGCGCTCTAGAACTTGGCGATTATGAGAAGTCTTCTTGTCATACATCGTTGCCAAAATACCAATGAGGCGAAGATTAGGATTTAGGAAGCTTTTGACCTTATCTAAGTTGCCTTTGAGTTCAATAAATCCATGAAGTGCAAAGTATTCACATTGCAAGGGAACAATTACTTCATCAGCTGCAACAAGAGCGTTGATTGTTAACTGACCCATAGTTGGCTGGCAGTCAATCAAAATAACATCGTAGTAATCACGAAGTGAACCTAAAGCGCGCTTGAGATATTGCTGGCCTCCAATTTCAGCTCCGAGTGTTGTTTCAGCTGTTCCAAGATCGCGGTTTGCAGGCAAGAAATCAAGGCCTGGCACTGCAGATTTCAAAACGATTGAATCAACATTTGCTGTTGGAGTCATGAGGGCGTAGTAAACAGTTTGTTCTAACGGAAGTGAGTGGGCGTTAACACCCAGACCTAGTGAGAGACCACCTTGAGGATCAAAATCCACGAGCAGAACGCGACGACCCATCTCGGCAAGGGAAGCACCAAGATTGATTGTTGTTGTGGTTTTTCCGACTCCACCTTTTTGGTTGAAGATGGCTACAACTTTTGCATTGCCGTGCTCTGTGATGGGAGGCGGTGTGGGGATACTTGCCGCAGTTTTGCCTAGAAGAGTTGCAGTAGTTGCTACATCTTCTTGCTTTGTCGATTTAGCGTTCAAGCGTCAAACCTCTTTTCCGTGAAGTGAGCGCGAGCCTACGCGCTACCTAGAACTGGAGCAACTGTGAAGTAGGGTGACGCCATGGATTTATCACTGGAGGAATCAAAGGATGTTAACGCCGTAGCCGGCGCTTTCTCCGTCCACCTCGATAACTTCGACGGTCCTTTTGACCTGCTCCTTCAGCTGATATCTCGCCACAAAATGGATATCACTGAGATATCTCTGAGCCTGGTAACTGATGAATTCATAGCCTTTATTAGGGCTCTGGAGGCCTCAGGAGAGGGTTGGCGCCTAGATCAGGCCACCGAATTCCTAGTTGTGGCTGCAACCTTGTTAGATTTGAAAGCGGCAAGATTATTGCCAAGTGGTGAAGTAGATGATGAGGAAGATCTAGCCTTGCTCGAGGCTCGCGACATTCTCTTTGCCCGCCTTCTTCAGTACCGAGCCTTCAAAGAGATTGCAGCGACCTTTAGCGAGCGCATCACCACTGCCGATAAGTTCTTCCCACGCGTTGTGGCCCTTGATCCAACGTTGAGTGCTTTGCTTCCAGAGGTACTCATTGGTGTTGGCCCGCAGCGCTTTGCCGCTATCGCAGAGCGCGTACTGACTCCCAAGGTTGCACCGGTAGTCAGTGTGGAGCATCTGCACTTGGCCTTAGTCAGCGTTGCTGAAGAGTCTCGAGTTGTAGTTGAGGCTTTGCGCAGGTCTAAGTCGCTCAGCTTTAGAAACCTAGTCTCCGATGCTGAAAACACGATGGTCATCGTGGCCAGATTCCTGGCCCTGCTCGATCTCTACCGCCAAGGGGTTTTGCGCTTTGACCAGGTTATTGCGCTGGGAGAGCTGCAGATTTCTTGGACTGGTTCTGAGTCAGGTGAAGTAGAAGTCACCGACGAATTCGATATACCAGTAGTTTTAGAAGATGACGAGCCGACAGAAGGTAGTACCAATGTCTAATGTAGAAGTTGAGCGTTCTATCGAGGCGATCTTGATGGTCGTCGATGAACCGGTTTCAGAGATCATTTTGGCTCAGGTCCTTGAAAAAACTGTCGATGAGGTCGAGGCTGCTCTGGCCCACCTGGTGACCAGCTATGACGATCGTGGTTTCTCCTTGCGCAAAATCAACGGGGGATGGCGCTTCTATAGCAACCCTGATTATCACGCAGCCGTTGAGAAGTTCGTTCTAGATGGCCAGCAAAATCGCTTGACCCAAGCTGCCCTTGAGACCCTTTCAGTGATCGCCTATCGCCAACCTGTCTCTCGAGCTCGAGTTTCAGCTATCCGCGGCGTGAACGTTGAAGCGGTTATGAAAACATTGATCACCAGAGGCTTGGTGGAGGAGTCGGGGATTGAACACGAGAGTGGTGCGATTCTCTATAAGACCACCAGCTATTTCCTTGAGCGCCTAGGTCTTAACTCCCTAGAGGATCTGCCAGCCTTGGCCCCATATCTGCCTAACTTGGATGGCCTAGACGAAATCCTTGATTCGCTAACTGACTAACTTCCGCGCTATCCTTCACCCCTGACTGTCGGGAGGATAGCCATGGGCCAGATGCGCCTTAATAAGATAATTGCTGATGCGGGTATTACAAGCCGCCGTGGCGCAGATGAACTCATTGAATCTGGCCGAGTTTCCGTAGATGGATTAACGATTCGCGAGATGGGTTCCAAATTTGACCCCGAATTAGTTCAAGTCATGGTAGATGGTGAGACAATAACGCGTTCTGTGTCTAAGTCTTATTTGGTACTTCATAAACCAAAGGGCGTTTTGTCTACCATGTATGACCCCGCTGGCCGTCCATCTTTAAGTGACTTCATTGACCTTCGAAAAGAGCGCCTTTTTCACGTAGGTCGGCTGGATAAAGACTCCGAGGGATTGATCCTTTTGACCAATGATGGCGACCTAACTTTTCGCGCTACGCACCCCTCTTTTGGTCTGGAGAAGACCTACATCATCGAACACGAGGGAAAGCTGCCCACTGGAATCGATAAAATCCTCCTTAAAGGCATCGAATTAGAGGATGGAATGGGTCGAGTTTTGACCTACAAAGAGCTCTCTCCAACATGGCTGGAAGTCTCAATTCATGAGGGTCGTTATCACATCATTCGCCGCCTTATGGAGGCAGTCGATGTCCAGGTGCTGCGATTGATCCGCACCAACTTCGGGCCGATCTCCCTGGGCGACACCCCTGAAGGCCGCTGGAGGAACCTCAATGAGGGAGAACTAACAAATCTACGTAACGTTTTAAGGCTTTAACGGCTTTACTATTAATCGATAATCGCCTTAATAGAGTTAAATCTATATATCGATAAAAGAAATGGTAAATATATATTTATCGATTTTGCGGATGCTCAGCAATGGCTCTAGTTACCGATAAATCGATATTCAGAATTTCGGAAGGAGGCAGAGAAAAATAGGGCGTTGTTGAAGTAAATATCGTAAAAAGGTTTTATCGATAAATACTTAAACGGCCTTAGAAGTATTCAAAATCAAGCGAAAAAGTGACCGAGAAAGGTACCCTTATCCCATGTCGATCAGAGCTATACGTGGCGCCACTCAACTGAGCGCAAATACCCCAGAAGCTATCGCCACTGGGGTTAAAGAGCTGATCCAGGCGATTTTGGATGCCAACTCACTGACTCCGAGTGATGTTGTCTCTGTCTTTTTCACATCGACCCCTGATTTAACGGCCGCCTTTCCAGCTGCAGCGTGTCGCGAGATTGGCTTTGCCTCCGTGCCACTAATTGGCTCTGTTGAAGTGGACGTACCTGGGGCCTTATCCATGGTTATCCGGGCGATGCTGCATGTGGAGAGCGTGAAGAGCCATGAAGAGATCTCGCATATCTATCTACACGGGGCAGTAGCCCTGCGCCGAGATATAGCTCAGTAATGGTGCGCTCAGTTCGAATTGTGGGGGCTGGCTTGATTGGTACCTCAATCGGCTTGGCACTTTCTGCCAAAAACATCCCTGTAGAGATGGTCGACGTGGATAGCCGAAATCAGGGCCTCGCTCAGGATTTGACGGGTGCAATCTCTATATCTGACCCAGAGCTAATTATTCTGGCAACGCCCCTGAAAGCCCTATCCCAGGTCATGGACGAGCAGTATGCACTAAACCCCAACTCTACGTTTATGGATGTTTGCAGTGTAAAAGTTGAACCTCTACAAAAGGTTGAGTCATCCAAGCTACCTTTGAGGCAATTTGTTGGAACCCACCCAATGGCTGGCCGCGAGGTCGGGGGAGCAGAGTCTGCCCGCGCCGATCTCTTCCTTTCCAGAAGCTGGATCATCACACCGGATTCTCAAACTGAGCCAGCGGCCGTTTCGTTAGTTAAATCTTTGATCCAACTCCTTGGAGCGACCTGCGTTGAGCTAGATGCCGCAGCACACGATGCCGCTGTGGCTCGGGTGTCGCATCTGCCGCAGATTGCAGCGACCCTTGTGGCCGGATCCCTTCATGGCGTTGCCCCTGAATGGCTTGATTTAGCAGGAGCTGGCCTTCGCGACACCACTCGCATCGCTGCATCAGATGAGAATCTATGGAAAGAGATTATTAGTTCTAATTCAAAGGAGATCAAAGGATTGCTAACCGCTTTACACAACGAGCTCGGCGCAATGATTGAAGCAGTTGATGATCAAGACAAAATTGCAGCGATCATGCGCAAGGGACGTGATGGAAGAAATTTGATTCCAGGCAAACACGGTGGAAAAGCACGTGAATACACATACGTTCCAATCGTTATTGACGATAAACCAGGTCAACTAGGCGCAATTTTTAATGAATGTGCTGCAATGTCTGTAAACGTTGAAGATTTGGCAATTGAACACTCACCAGGACAACTCAATGCATTAATCACTTTGGCACTTTCTGCAGATGATGCAGTGAAGTTATCAAATCATCTCTCATCGATCGGGTGGAACGTTCATCCGATTCGTAAATAGAAGTAGGCTCAGCACATGGGCATAGTCGTAGCAGTTGATGGCCCGAGTGGCGCAGGAAAATCAAGCACATCTAAAGCAATCGCTATTCGTGCTGGTTGGAATTATTTAGATACTGGTGCTCTTTATCGCGCTGTTACTTGGGTTGCTTTAGAGAATAATTGCATCGAAGCAGCCGACATTCTTAAGTCACTTAAGAGTGCGCCAATCAGATTTGTTTCCGATCCTAATTCACCAGATGTTTTTGCAGGTGATACACAAATTACTCATGCAATCCGCGGAACTTCCGTAACTGAAAACGTAAGTCGCATCAGTGCAATGCCACAGATTCGTGAAGAGCTCCTTGGGATACAACGTAAGATTATTTCTCAGGCACCACGAGGAATTGTTGTAGAGGGACGAGATATAGGAACAGTAGTAGTTCCAGATGCCGCTCTTAAAATCTATCTAACTGCCGATTTGGATGCTCGCGCATTTCGCCGTGAGAATGAAACTGATGACAAAACCGTAGATGTGAAAAGCTCACTAGAAAACCGTGATTCTGTTGACTCTAACCGCACAGTTTCACCTCTTGCTATGGCATTTGATGCCGTAGAAGTGGACTCCACAAATCTTGACTTAGATGAAACCGTTGAGCGAATCTGGGAATTACTTCGCCAGCGCTCACTTCTAGGATTACCAATTGTTGCGATACTAGGTCGACCTAACGTTGGTAAATCAACTTTAATTAACCGTTTCCTTGGACGCCGTGAAGCAATCGTTGAAGACACACCTGGTGTTACACGCGATCGCGTTCAGTATGAATGCGAATGGGGCGGTCGTCGTTTCATTATCATGGACACAGGCGGTTGGGAATCTAAACCTGATGGCATCTCTGTGCAAGTAAGTGCGGGCGCTGAAATAGCAATGCAGGAAGCTGATGTGTTGGCCTTTGTTGTTGATGCACAAGTTGGTGCGTTAGATGAAGATGATATTTTGGTTCAGCATTTGCGCAAGGCTAAGAAGCCACTTATTTTGATTGGAAATAAAGTAGACGGCGAACGAGAAGAGTCCGAAGCACATGGTCTCTGGTCTCTAGGACTGGGTGAACCATATTTTGTTTCTGCTTTGCACGGTCGTGGTTCTGGAGATTTGCTCGATCACATCGTTGCTGAACTTCCGGAAGTTGGGGGAGCGCAAACACAGGATGGTTATCGCAAGGTTGCACTTATCGGTCGACCAAATGTTGGTAAGTCTTCACTGCTAAATGCCTTAGCTGGCGAAAACAGATCAATTGTTGATGATGTTGCTGGAACGACTAGAGATCCAGTAGATGAGTTAATTGAATTCGGTGGATCGATCTGGAGATTTATCGACACAGCAGGATTGAAAAAGCGCGCTAACCAAGCATCGGGTACTGATTACTACGCATCTCTTCGCACACAGACAGCGTTAGAGCGCTGTGAGGTTGCAGTTGTTGTCTTGGATGCATCAGAGCCAATTACTGAGCAGGATTTGCGAGTCATCACGATGGTGGAAGAGGCTGGAAAAGCCATGGTCATTGTGATGAATAAGTGGGACTTAGTTGATGAAGATCGTCGGGACCAGTTGGACCGAGAGATAGATAGACATTTGGATCAAGTGGAGTGGGCCCAGCGAGTCAACGTGGCAGCCAAAACCGGCTGGCACCGAGATCGCCTGGCACCGGCACTTCGCACCGCCCTTGATAGTTGGGAAAAGCGTGTTCCAACTGCCAAGCTCAATTCATTCTTGGGCGCCCTTATCGGGGCAACGCCGCCACCAGTTCGCGGAGGCAAGCAGCCAAAGGTTTACTACGCCACCCAGGCTGGAATCGCTCCTCCAAAATTTGTCGTCTTTTCAAATGGCTGGATTGAAGCCTCATATCGCCGCTTTATCGAACGTCGATTGCGCGAGGAGTTCTCATTCCCAGGCACTCCAGTGCAAGTAGCGATCAGGGTTAAAGAGCGAGAGTAAGCAATGAACTCATCGCTTCTATCAATTCCCAACGCTTTAACTTTCCTGCGCTTTTTAGGTATTCCACTCTTTGTGTATCTGACTCTTTCAATACAGGCCGATGGTTGGGCAATCGTGGTTTTAGCTGTCGGGGGAGCCACCGATTACTTTGATGGCAAGTTAGCTAGAGCCTGGAACCAAACATCTCGCTTTGGAGAGTTAGCCGATCCAGCTATTGATCGTCTCTACATCATGACGATTCTGATCGTCTTTTTGATTCGCGACATTGTTCCGGGTTGGATAATCCTCTTACTCATTTCGCGCGATCTCCTACTTGGTCTGATCACACTTATGATGAAGTCAAAAGGTCTGGCACCTTTCACAGTTACCTATTTGGGCAAGGCAGCGACTTTTAACCTCATGTATGCCTTCCCATTCTTACTCTTGGCTAAAAGTGACTCAACTCTCGGCACCATCGCCTTTGTTTTGGGGTGGAGTTTTGCCCTCTGGGGGATTGCCCTCTACATTGCTACAGGTATAAGTTATGGGCGCGAAGGTTTTTCGCAGATAAGAGGATTACGTGTCAGCAATTCCTGAAGGTTTGCACTACACCAAAGAGCATGAGTGGGTAAGTTCAACTGGAAATCTCTACACAATGGGAATTACTGACTTCGCACAGGCCGCACTCGGTGACATTGTTTATGTTCAATTGCCTAAAGTTGGCGAAACACTCACTGCTGGCAAAGTGTGTGGAGAAATTGAATCCACAAAATCAGTATCTGAGATTTTTGCCGCGATCAGCGGTGTTGTGAGTGAAATAAATGGCGCACTTTCTCAAACCCCAGAGCTTGTTAACAGCGATCCCTATGGTGCTGGCTGGTTGGTAAAGGTTGAGGTTGCCGGTACACCTTCTGACCTGATGGATGCAGCCGGTTACGCCCAAATCACGGCTTGACCAATCCGTCTCACCCCTTTAGTGTCAGCCTCAGGTTGACGGTGAAGGAGGAGAGATAAATGAAGGCAGAACAAACGCCCAGCGAACTCACCACCACTTTGCACCTAGGTCTTCGCGCAGCCAGTGATTCCCCAGCCGGAGCTCTTGATGAGTTTCTAGCCACTGTCTCAGCGGCAGATCGCAGCATTATCGAAGAAATCGCACAGTCATCAGAAAAGGCGATGCTGATTATCAATCGAGGATCAAATCTTGGTTCTAGATTCTTAGTTACTGCACAAGGTGCAAGCATTGGCCGCTCTTCTTCCAGTGATGTTTTCTTAGACGATGTAACAGTCTCAAGGTCCCACGCAAAGATTGAAAGTACCTCTTCAGGGTTTTCACTCAAAGACAGCGGATCATTGAACGGCACCTACGTCAACAACTCTTCAGTAACAGAACATGTTTTACATTCCGGAGATCAGATCCAAATCGGCAAGTTCCATCTGCTATTTGTTTCTGGCAGAAAATAATTAGGGGAGAATCACGATGGCAGTTCCAGCTCGCGCTTATCTGAGTATTGGTGAAGTTCTTAACAGACTTCGCCCAGATTTTGCAGATATAACAATCTCTAAGATTCGCTTCCTTGAATCTGAAGGTTTAATTGAGCCGCAGCGAACACCATCGGGTTATCGCAAATTCACGACATCGGACTTAGAGCGTTTGCGATACGTTCTAATTGCACAGCGTGATCAGTACTTACCCCTTAAAGTCATTAAAGATAATTTGGATGCAATCGATCGTGGCCTTGTGCCAGCAGCAACTGGTTCAGTTCCAGCCCCTCGACCAACACTTGGTCTTGCAACCATTGATGGCGAAATGGCGCCAAGCACATTCGGTGAAGTTTCAGAGATGCGTCTATCTCGAGATGAACTTTTGAAGAACTCAGGATTAAAAGAGGATCAGCTTGTTGAACTAGAGGGCTATGGCCTGATCACCATTCGTGGTCGTCACTATGACGGAGATGCGTTAGCTATTGCAAAGGCTGTTACAGAGATGGCCGGCTTTGGAATTGAAGCGCGCCATCTTCGCTCATTTAAATCAGCAGCAGATCGTGAAATCGGTTTGATTGAACAAGTCATCACACCGCTGACTCGTCAGAAGGGCGCCGACTCAAAGGCCCGAGCTGAAGAGGTACAAAAAGAGATTGCCTCACTTTCTATTCGTCTGCATGCAGCACTGGTCCGCGGCGGGCTTCATCGCCTTCGTTCATAAGCGATGATGATTTCTATGGAGGTCATCGGCGTTCGAGTCGAGATGCCTTCCAATCAGCCCATCGTTCTCCTTAAGGAGATAGATGGCTCTCGCTTTCTACCGATTTGGGTGGGGGCAGTTGAGGCCACAGCTATCGCTTTTGCCCAGCAAGGTGTGCAACCACCAAGGCCTCTTACTCATGACTTAACCCAGAACATCGTTGAAGAACTCGATGCAACACTGACAGCAGTGCATGTGACTCACATCGATGAGGGTGTCTTCTACGCCAGCCTCATTGTGAGAGATAGCGCAGAAGTAACCCACACCATCTCTGCCAGACCTTCCGATGCCATCGCCTTGGCTTTGCGAGCTACCGCCAATATTTTGGCTAGCTCAGAGCTGCTCGATGAAATTGGAATCGAGATTCCGGCTGAGGGAGCACCAGGGGATGAGAACCAGGAAGTGGAGCGCTTTAGAGAGTTCCTCGACCAGATCAACCCAGAGGATTTCGCAGGCTAGGGGCCTAAACCCTCAATCTCTACTAGAGGTTTCGACCGTGTCGGTCATTGAAGGCGGGGCATTGCTGCCCTAGATTTACATCACTCCCCAAGAGAAACGAGTTTCCCCGTGACTTCCCAGGAACTAGAAATTGGCTACCGTGGCGCTACAGCATGCTCTGCGGCCGGTATTACATACCGCCAGTTAGATTATTGGGCACGGACAGGTTTAGTCGAGCCAAGCATTAGAACTGCAAGTGGCTCCGGAACTCAACGCCTGTATGGGTTTAGAGACATTCTTGTTTTAAAAATCGTTAAGCGCTTACTTGATGCCGGTGTATCACTTCAAAACATTCGCACCGCTGTCGATCACCTTCGCAGCAGGGGAGTGACTGAGCTAGAGAGCATGACGCTCATGAGTGATGGTGCATCGATCTATGAGTGCGCAAGCCCAGATGACATTATCGACTTGCTAGCTGGTGGCCAAGGTGTCTTTGGTATAGCCGTTGGAAAAGTTTGGCATGAGGTTGAGGGTTCACTCTCACTGCTTCAGGGTGAGATCAGTGGGCAAAGCGTGGGTGTTGAATCTAACGATGAACTTTCACTACGTCGAAAGAGCAAAGGTGCTTAAAAAGACATATTCTTAACTCATGCGGGCCATTGATGGCCTGCTTGTATGGGTAGGGGATGTTTGTCCATGGTTGATTACGACGCATTTTCACGTCGGCACATCGGTCCTTCCGAGGATCAAGCACAAACCATGTTGATGGAACTTGGCTACTCATCAATGGCAGATTTTATTGCAGATGTTGTTCCACAAAATATCGCAATTACTCAAAAGCTAAGTCAAACGCTACCTACAGCCCTGAATGAAGTTGATGTTATTGCTGAACTTCGCGCACTCGCTGATAAGAATGATGTCTACCGAAATGCAATTGGTACTGGCTATTACGGAACTATTACTCCGCCGGTCATTGTGCGAAACGTTTTAGAAAACCCAGCTTGGTACACCGCTTACACGCCTTACCAACCAGAGATTTCGCAAGGTCGACTAGAGGCACTCTTTGCATTCCAAACTGCAGTGTGTGATTTAACTGCGCTATCTATCGCTAATGCATCAATGTTGGATGAAGGAACTGCAGCAGCAGAGGCTATGACGCTAGCCCGCCGTGTTTATAAGGGCAGTGATGATGCGGTGTTTCTTATCGATATCAATGTGCACCCACAAACAATCGCAGTTGTACAAACTCGCGCGAAGCCACAGGGTATAAAGATTGAGATGGTTGATCTGGCTAAAACACCTACCACCGCTGAAGTTTTCGGAGCACTTGTTCAGTATCCAAATACGCATGGTGAAATTATTGATTACAGCCAGCTTGCAACATGGATACATTCAAAAGAAGCCTTACTTATTGCTGCAACGGATTTACTTGCACTGACGCTGTTAACGCCACCAGGGGAGTGGGGCGCTGACATTGCAGTTGGTTCCGCTCAACGCTTTGGAGTTCCAATGGGCTTTGGCGGACCTCATGCTGGATTCATGTCAGTTCGAGAAGGTTTAGAGCGATCACTACCAGGCCGCTTAATTGGCCAGAGTGTGGATGCCCACGGAAATCCAGCCTTTCGCTTAGCTCTACAAACTCGCGAGCAACATATCCGTCGAGATAAAGCCACAAGCAATATTTGTACGGCGCAGGTTCTCTTAGCTGTCATGAGTGCGTTTTATGCAATGTGGCACGGACCAGCAGGTTTGAAGATTATTGCTTCTCGTGTAAATAGACAGACTCAGGAGCTAGCCAAGTCTGTTACAGCATCTGGGCACAAAGTTGTTCATGCAAACTACTTTGACACTTTGCTGATTGAAGTTAAGAGTGCTGCAGAGCTTCACAAAAAGGCGGAAGCGAAGAAGATTAACCTGAAGATAGTTGATGCCACACATGTTGGTGTTTCATTAGATGAAACAACCGATGCCAGGATGCTTGCAGATCTTTGTGAGATCTTTGGTAGTGGGGCAGTAGGGGTTGCTGGAACATCGATTCCTGCTTTTGCTGATCGCTCATCGACTTATTTGCGTCACCCAATTTTTAACACCATGCGCTCTGAAACATCGATGCTGCGCTACCTTCGCACACTCTCTGATCGCGATTTAGCTCTCGATCGCACAATGATTCCACTGGGCTCATGCACGATGAAGCTCAATGCCACCACAGAGATGGAAGCCGTTACATGGCCTGAGTTTTCTTCCCTGCATCCTTTTGCGCCAGCTAAGCAAAATGTGGGCTCTAGAGAACTTATTGCACAGCTTTCAGATTGGCTCATCAAGATCACTGGTTATGACGCTGTGTCATTACAGCCAAATGCTGGAAGCCAGGGGGAGTTCGCTGGTTTACTAGCCATTCGTAATTACCATGATTCTCGCGGTGATCAGGGCCGTACTATTTGTTTGATTCCATCCTCTGCCCATGGCACAAATGCAGCAAGTGCTGTGATGGCTGGAATGCAGGTAGTTGTTATTGAATGTGATGAGCATGGAAATGTCAGCATCGATGATTTAAAGGCGAAAATAGCCCAACATTCAGCGGTTTTAGCTGCAATTATGGTGACTTACCCATCCACTCACGGAGTTTTCGAGTCGGCTATTACTGAGCTTTGCGGTCTTGTTCACGATGCTGGTGGCCAGGTCTATGTTGACGGTGCAAATTTGAATGCTTTAGTTGGTTTAGCTCAACCTGGAAAATTCGGTGCAGATGTTTCTCACTTGAATTTGCATAAAACATTTTGTATTCCACATGGTGGCGGGGGACCAGGTGTTGGACCTGTAATTTCTCGTGCACATCTAGCCCCATTTTTGCCTAACCATCCGATGGATGTCTTGGCAGGGCCTGCAACTGGTCCTGGACCAATTAGTGCTGCGCCATTTGGTTCTGCAAGTATTTTGCCGATCTCATGGGCCTACATCCGCATGATGGGTGGGGAAGGGCTCACTCTTGCTACATCTATCGCAATTTTGTCAGCTAACTACATGGCAGCAAAGCTGAACCCAATGTTCCCAGTTCTCTACACAGGTGAACATGGACGCGTCGGTCACGAATGTATTTTGGATTTGCGCGAAATCACCAAGGTCAGTGGCGTAACGGTCGATGACATTGCAAAGCGTCTAATGGATTATGGATTCCATGCACCAACAATGAGTTTTCCAGTTGCTGGAACTTTCATGATTGAGCCAACTGAGAGTGAAGATATCGCTGAAATTGATCGCTTTATTGCAGCTATGACTGCAATTCATGGGGAGATAATTGAGATTATGGAAGGCAAGATTTCGGTGGAGGAGTCGGCCTTGCGCCATGCTCCACACACCATTGAAAGCGTTGTGTCGGCTAATTGGGAGCGTTCTTACTCACGTGAAGTTGGTGGAACTCCGTCGGCGCGAAATGGCCTTGTCAGCGGTGAAATCATTGGAATGCAGGGCAAGTACTGGCCAACAGTGGGCCGTATCGATGGTGCCCACGGGGATAGGAACCTAATTTGCTCCTGTCCACCAATCTCTGAGTTCGCTTAACTTTACATAATGTAACTTATCGGCGGTATATATATCCACCACGGGCAACTAAGAGAAGCCAAATAAGCGTAATTACTAAGGCCCAATCCCCATATCTATCCCTTGGCGATGTACTGGAAATTAGATCTACTTCAGCATAAAGATGTTCGGCCGTTCCCATTTGAGTCTTTTGTTTAACTTCACCGTTAAAATCGATAACTGCTGAGTATCCAGTTGTCGACACTGAAAGAATATTCCGAGAATGTTCAATAGCTCGAATTCGCGTTATCTGCAGTTGTTGGGCACTTTCAGCCGAATCTCCAAAGGTTGCACTATTTGTTTGCACAGCTAAAACATTTGATGATTTCGCACCATCCTGCAGTATCTGGTCATCGAGTAATTCATAGCAAATAATTGGTGCAATTTTTGCTGCTTCAACACTGAATATTGTCGACTCATCTCCGGGACTAAAATCACGCACATCATCAACTAATGGCGAGATTTTCGAGGCGAGTGAGCGCAATGGGATGTACTCTCCAAAAGGAGTCAGATGTTGTTTTACATAGACATTCTGCGCCTCTTTTGTCCACAATATTGATGTAT
>Ga0208311_1000102_pt1 | contig 25326 bp, 19 predicted proteins | sample Colrivmet1562A02_FD_187683 | JGI IMG/M metagenome (GOLD analysis project Ga0208311, IMG submission 187683) | Estuarine microbial communities from the Columbia River estuary - metaG 1562A-02 (SPAdes) (version 2) | ecosystem: Environmental > Aquatic > Marine > Intertidal zone > Estuary | place... | reverse complement strand
GCCGGTGCTGTGTCCTCCGCTGGAGCCAACAGAGAGAGGTATAGCCATACCGAAGTTAAGGCTCTTGCTGCCGTGAGTCTCAGATCTAACTAGAGATAAGCGCTTAGTGACGTTGCTCCACGCGAGAGTCATGTCTTCTACTGGTAGAGGAACTGTTACGAGAGAGAGAAGAAAGCCACTCTTGGTCTCGCTCATGCCTCTTATGAAAGCCTCCATTGCGTTGTGCGACTGCTCTACGTCCGTGCGATTGCCGTCAAGTATGGCTCCAGCTCCGATAGCAGCAGAGTCTAACTGGGGACGGCCGCGGGCCATAGCTACGTGCTGCCAGGTGCTAGAGTACCTTGAGATGTCCTCAGCTTCAGAGAGAGACAACGGTGCGTGCTCTATTTGCTGGAACGTACCATCGAGAAGCGCTCTGAGAGTAGCGAAACCCTCATCGGCTCGCGCCTGTGCTTCCTCCACTGTCTGGCCTACTCCTTGTACGCCGTATGCATATATCAGAGGGTGTGAAGGAGTTTTTGCGACTACCTGTAAAAAGAGAACTCCCTGCTCACGCAGTGCTGAGAGAACATAGGCCATCTGCGTGTAACCGTGACGACCAGTGCCGCTACCTTGCTGACGAAGCCAACGAGGTACGCGTGTTAGACGCAGCATACGTACGGCTTTATAAAAGTGGTGTGCTTCTTTCTCACCTGGGTTTTTCTGGGATACCTCAAACATCATGTAGCGCACAGAACCTGCCTTTTCAGACTCGTACTCGCGCCAAGTTTTGTGGATAAACAAGTCATCGTAATCTACTTCAGCTGGGCCCAATGGGGCTCCCGACTGACGAGGAGTCATTAGAGAACGGCCATCTGGGCGAATGATGGCGCGACGAGTAGGGCGTCCTGGTAGCATTATAGGTTTGCTAGCTGGCGTCCAAAGCATGTTACTCACTGTGTGTGCTCCTTTAAATGATTGAAACTGGGTTATTGAAACTGGGTTATTAAAACTACGAATGATGCATGGGTGTGAAGATTGGCTACTGGGCTTTAGGCTCGCACAGTGTGTTTTTATGGAGGAAGAGACCACTGCAGCTCCCTGGCTAGAGAGTAGCGAGGATTGGCACATCTCTAGAGAGACCTCAGAGAACATAAGACCAGGGATGTATGTCTACCAACCTGGGGTGCAGTCCTTTGTGTTGGTGTCTGGGTGTACTTTGCTGAGAAACCCTGATCTGGTGTTTATTGACCTAAGAGACGGTCGAACAGTGTGTTTGCCGTTTGGTGAGCCTATCTACACCCGGACAGAGGGTTTCTAGCGTGCAGCTAGGGCCAGTGAAGGCAGTATCAGATAGTGATTTTCATCGTCATTGCGTCTATCTTGTGTGTAGCAGCTGGAGCTGTTTGCCTACTTTTTTTAAAAGTTGAGCGTGAATCTCTTTTAGCGCCACAAGAGACCTACTTGCGTGACCTTTTCTCAGAGATAGACGCTTTGTTACCGCCGGCTGAGAAGCTGGCATCTTACTCTGTGGTGATGGCTAATGCGCGCCACAGATTGAGAGAGACAGACGACACTGACGAGTTTTTAGCTGCCCTAGAGCAGATAATTGAGGGTTTGCCTGGCTTTTACCAGACCCTCGGTGACCTAGAGTCACTTCAGCGCAACGACGAAGCTTTAGAGAACCTATCGAGACTGTTTTAGTTAGCGTTCTGCTTAGCGTTGTGCGCCGTCTTGACGCATGTAAGTTGCCATGAACTCTTCGTCTGCAAGTCCTGAACGGTTGGCAGTCCTTACACCACCGAACACGTATTTAGCGTAGACAAAGACAGGTACAACCACTAGCGTGAAATACATCAGAGGTAGCGCGTTTCCTCTTAAGAGAGACAAGAACATGTCCTCTGAAGACGCGTCTTGTAGAGCGGTAGACACTGTACGCATAAACAAAGCCATTCCAGCCCCCGGGAGAGCGACGATACCCATGGCGTAGTGCTTAGCCGTTTTTACGATCTCGTCACGGGCCTCGGCGTACAAAACGGTGCCGACGACGGCCACTACTAGTATAGCACAAACGGAGTAGAGCATCATGACACCACCATGACTCCATGCTGGCATAGCCTTAAAGCTCCAGTGAGACACAGCAGAGCAGACTAGCAGAGCTAGCCAGTACCCTACGTAGCGCGAGACTAGCTGAGCGCGTAGCGAGTAACCACGCACTCCCTCGAAGCTTCGTATGCGGGTGGCTTGCTTTGTGACGCGATCTATTAAAGGCGGATGGGAGACGTTAACGCTCGAAGAGCCCAAAGGGGCGCCATCTGCGTACGTGTTGATAGAAGACATAAGAACCTCACTGTAAAATTTTTCCTCGGTCGTTTGTTTAGATTAGATCTCAGTGCTGCTGCACTGAAGGTTTAGTCCCCATGCGGTCTAGCTCGTGTAGCTCTATTAAAGAGAGCCAGAGAAGACAGACAGCGCTAACACCGACACAGAGCCCTACAGGGGACGTCAGCTCGCTGACTGCCCTGAAAGCACCGTTAATTATCGACATCACGCCGTTGGAGAATCTATCCATGCTAAACACACTCGGCGCACAAGCTAGAGGCTCAACTGCCTGACGCTTCCACAGGAGCAGTTAGAGACACCTTTGAGCCGTCACTCCATAAGGTAGGGTTTGTTATCTCTGCCTCTTTAGTGAGTTCACACTGAACCCACGGGTTGTCTGTACTTTGGGTAAAACAGAGGAGGCGGCCGTCTTTGGTTTCGAAAGCTTCGTATATCTCCGGGTTATAGCTGTAGAGTGTTTCATTTTTAATCCAGGCGTGTGTCAGACCAGCACCTGGAGGTGATACGGCGCTGGCTAGCTGACAATCTCTAACTTTAGGTTTATTAGCACACCAGAGCTCGCCTTGCTCGGATAATACGGATTCGTAAGACATAGAGGGGCACGCTAGGCCGGGAGTTATAACGATAGCACGAGACACTTGATCTCGAGAGGCTCCTGATGGTATTGTCTTGCTGTATGAGAGTTCAAGAAGGGTCTTATCAAAGAGAGGGAGTCTCCAATCGGGGTTCTTATCAAGTCCGGAGAACATGAGGGCACCTTGGCATCTGTGGTGGCCTGCCCCTAGGGCGTGCAGTAGCTCGTGTGTGATTGTTCGACGACGTTGAGAGGGAGTTAGGTTTGTATCTATGTAGACTGACGCAGAGAGAAGAGACCCATCTTTGTTCCAGCTAGATACTGTCAAACCGGCCTCGGTGCCGTCAGGGTTGCTGGTGTCTTTAGATGAGGACGACTTGGGGTCTTTCCATAAGTTACGTGGCGAGAAGAGAACGTTTATGTCTCCATCTCTCTTTACTTGAACTAAGTCCGGTAGGTTTTGTATTGAGGAGAACTCGTACAGAGCCTCTTTTATGCCATCAAGATCTGTCTTTTGAGGACTTCCTGATATGCTCACTGTCACTGCGTCTTTGTTCCATCTGCGCACACCAGTGTCTTTTATCCACGACAAGTAAGACTCGGAGAGGTCAGGCGAGATCTCTATAGTGTCGATCTCTTTACTGCTAGTGCAGGATAGTAATAGTAGCGCTGTTAGCGGTGTGTAGAGAAATCTAATGAGGCGTGAGCTCACAGCTGCACTTCCACTACCGTTCCAGTATCGTTTGCCCACTCCCAGCTACGTGAGACAACCACTGGAGAGTTAGGAGACCATCCCTCTTGTGCGTAGATAGACGCGGCTGCGTTTATTGCGTCGTCTAAAGACTTGTCTGCGGTGACTAAAACCACCGTGAGCTCTGTCTGTTTAGAGAGCATGTCTGACAACCCCTCTCTTAGAGCGCTAAAACCGGGGCCTGAAGGCGAGATGTCGTCGTCACACAAAACCACCACACCGGTGACGCCGCGATCTCTTGAGAGAGTTAGATTAACGTAAGGCAGGTGGTCGTCTATGTGGTAAGAAGACACAGAGTCGGTTACTTTAGATAACAAAACTGCGAGCTCGTAGAGTTTAGCGCCACGCCACTTGTCTAAAATCACGCTCCACCAGTTAGGTCCTTTAGCGTCAAGCTCGTCACGCGCTATACCTACTGGTATAACCAAGGCGCCTCTTTGCTTGTGTCTAGCCTTAGGGGCTATAAAGCGGACTGTGCTGCCGTCTGCCATCTGCTCACTTTTCCACGACTCAAAAGACTCGTCTGATCCCGCTATCTCTGCGAGCTCTGAAGTAAAGACCGGTCGAGGAGAGCGCACAACGGAAGAGAGTAGATCCGTGAGAGAATCTAGAGACCGCGCAGGTGAGAGGTCCTGGAAAGACTCAGGGGGTATCGCGGTAGTGCGTGGCGTTTTGCGCGTACGCTTACGTGTAGGAGTGGGGTTTGGGTTAGGGAACAACTCTACACGTACCGGCTGAGCTGGAGCCATCTTACGCTCCGGCTCTAGAGAGACTGTAGCCGGTGTGTCTTGTGACGTGGGTTCTGACTGGGATGGCTCTTGAGGTGGGCTGTCTATAAACGTACTATCTGGTGTTGGGGTGCTGTTTTCTTTGTCTAACTTATCCCAACTAACAGGAGCACTGCTAGGCCATGTTGTGTCAGGCTCTGACCTGTCTGAAGCGCGCGGCTTAGAGGATTTTCCAGGCTTTTTCCTGGCTGGCTTTGCGTCTACTTGCTCTGCTAGCTCTGGGTTGGCTTGACGGAAAGCCTCATCTTGCAGAGCGTTCTCTGCAGCAGCCTCTGCTGATATCTGGGCCTCTGTTTTCTTTTTACCAAGAAGTCGCTCGACGGCCTGCGACCAGGCATCTGGTGGTGGTACCGGTAAAGCAGTTGCCGCAGCCTCGTCTAGCGCTCGCTCCCGTCTTCTTGAGAGAGCCGAGAAGAATGAGAGCTCTGTTGCCAAAAACTCTTCAGTGTCAGTCTCTACCTGCTGGCCGCCGAGCTGCTTTATCCACTCACCCGGGTTGTCTCCTGAGAGGATCACCCCGCGAAGAGCTAGCATTCTACGGAGCTCTCTTGATGTGCGAATGTCGGTGGATTCAGAGCCTCCAGCCTCACGTAAGAGATGCTCTACTGCAGCTACTATCATCTGGTCGTCGCTATCAGAGAGGCGGCGTGACATCTTGGATTCTAGCTGAGCGAAAGCTGCGGGGGCTGTGTTTTTACAGACCTGTACAATGCTGTTTCTCAAGCGTCCGATACGGCCAAGGGACGCTGCGTGCTTGCCTGCCATGTCAGTTAGACTCGATTGAGCGCCCTCGTACAGCTTTCTGTAGTTACAGCTTTCGTCGTCGTGAGGTCCCATCGCGTTTAGCATCGTCACGGTGTCACTGGCTCTGCTCTATTAGAGACTCGGCGCGGAGTATTAAAGACGAGGCTTCGTCTGTGAAAGTACGCCACACTGACTCTCTGCGGGGGTCCCATGCATCTTGCAAAACTGTTCGCTCTTTATCTGCGTCAAGAAGCAGTCTTGCTGAGTTTGCGGTGTTCTCCTGGGCTGCTCCTACTGCTAGGTCTACTACCGGTTTCATGTCTGCGATTTTTTGAAGTTTAGAGATCTCAGACTGCGAGAGTGGGGTAAAAACTGCATCTCTCTCTATCGATACTTTAATAACTATTTCGCGTAGAAAAACTAGGTTCGCTGAGGTGTTATCTCTGGCTTTTATTACAGATACTTTAGGATCTTTGCTCCACAAAACCCTGTCTCCCTGTTTGCTGCTAGTTAGTCCTCCAAGCACCGCAAGGGAGAGCAGGACTGCTACTGACGTCAAGGCAGTAGCGAAAGAGCGCCTAGGTAAAGCGTGTCTATTTTTAACCCACACAGAGAGGGAACATGCTAGCACAAGAGCGTAAACAGCAGCAGCGCGTGACGACCTGTCTGCTATAGCTCCTGAGAGCAAAACAGTTGAAAACAAAGCCGCAGCTAGCGACGACAGTAGTAGGAGTGTTTTTCTTCTATCCATCTCAGTCTCCTGCGAAATAACGGTTGTACGGTGTTTTATCTCTGTCGTGCAACAAGCACTCTGTAGCCTGTCCTGTTGGGAGCTCTATTCTATACCATCTTGTGTCTTCAAGAGCGTCGCCTGGTTCAAGCACGTCTTGTACGCTTGAGGCCATAAGCGTGACCTGGTTTGGTACTGAGCGGTGAGGGTTCTCTGAGAGATAGTCAGCAAAAGCCTCTATCAGCTCTACGTAGGCTCTCAACCTAGGTCTTGAATCTACAACAAAGCGCATCGTTACTGCCTCAAAGGGTTGCCTCTTTAGAGCAACCCAGCCGCACATGCGTTCAAGGTGAGCCCAACCGTCTTTACGGCTTTGGTACCTCTCGTACTCTAGAACTGACCTACGGAGTTTGTTAGACGGGAGTCTCTCTAAAAACTGCGCGTCTGGCAAGTAAGACACCTCTTTATCGCCTTTAGAGTCGAAACGAAAAGCTCCGGTGAGAGTATCTGTGCCGTGTAGGGTGTATCGCGGTTCTATGTCAAAAGATGCGGACTTTACGAACCTCTCTGATGCTACGGCTCTTGAGAGTATCAGCTGCGCTGTTATGTCATGGTCGTAATCTGTGGCTCCTGTCCAAGAGACGCGTTTAGGGTCTATATCTTGAAGGAACGACCGTCTAGCGAGTCTCCAGTTCCCGTACAGATGCGCCCACTGAGGCTCCTCTGTTAGTACGTCTCTGACTTGAAGGCAGAGATTCTTTGTTGTGCGCCAGTGAGCTGGGACTATCTCGCGGACATCTGATAATTTATGCTGGCACTCTCTTACATACCCCTCTTGGCATAACTTGGAGACCCAAAAACGAACGGATCTTTCAGGGAGACGTGAAGCTGAAGTTAACACTGCGTAACTTACACCGAGGTGAGACTCTGCGCGGGGGAGGTCTAATGTGTCAAGGAGTAGAAATAGCTTAGATGTGTTTCTAGACTCAAGTCGCGGCCACGTGTCTTCAAGAACTCTCGAGTCCTCTCTTGCGTTTTTAGTTAACGTACGACCTGAACGAGTGAGTACGAAACGTCGCACTGCGCGCGGAGATCCGCCTGACGGGGCACCGGTTCTAAGATCGTAACTTATAGCATCTTGAAAAGCGACAAAGCCGGAGGAGGTCATTCTGTCTATCTCTTTTTTATAACCCCCTATGTTTTTCTCTAGGGACTCAACTAACGGCAGGTAACATCGAGGAGTGTTTAAAACCAAGTGCAAGACACGGAGTGACCAAGGGTCTAGAGACTCTAATCCGAAAGTCTCTGAGCGCATGGCTATAGTTCTAGTGTCTGACATGTTGCCATACCTTTCGAGCGTTTAGCGAGATTGCAACATCTCACGGCAACAAGTGTCTAGTGTTATCAGCGCGCTTTACGAGAGCTTGGGCGTGCAGGGAGAAACCCTCTATGCAAGACCCTGATCGGTGAGACCGGTGGGGGAGAGTTAGCCTGCTTAACCACGATTATAACTGTGGGTGGAGGAGGGAAAGTTCCTCGACAAAACCCTGACTGGCCGTACCTTGTGGCGTTTAGGGCCTTTTAGGGGACCGTTTTAATCAATCACTGTGGATAACTCCCAGAAACCCCCAGCGGGGCCAGGCTCGGCCACCGACACTCAGGCACGTCACTTGGAACCAGGTGCCGCTATTTGGCAACCACATTCCATGACTCCGGCCCAGAAAGTAGTGTTCAAAGAGCTGTTTGCCATAGGTTCCCAGAGACCCACAGCCCCAGCAGGTCTATCTGATGAGCTGAGGAGACACCTCTCTGAGAAGCTACTACCGGTCACTGCCCGATGGAATGGCAGGTCGTTATGGGTTGGTAAGTCGCAGCTTGCCACTGTCATGCGGTGTGAGGGACAGTTTGCTGCAGACGCTGGTGAGAAAAAAGGTAGAGCCATAGGTATGGCTACCGCAGTTGGTGTTGTGGTCCATAGAGCTATACAGCTGTCACACACGCACCCTGACCGAACCTGCGATCAGTACATACAGTCTGCGATACAGGGATCTCGCGTTGAGGAGTCATTTGAGAACTTCTGGACAAGCGCACCAGAGTATGCTCAGTCTGACTTGATAGCAGCCTCTGTTTCTAGACTAGTCTCATATCTAGACTCTGTACCTCCGCTACAATCTTCTTGGACTCCACGCTTTGAGGAACCCATAGCAGCAAAGATAGGGTCTCTTACACTCGCTGCAAAGCCGGACTTGGTGCTAGGTAGACCTAGACCAGACGGACGCCAAACTATGCTGCTATGCGACATGAAATCAACCGACCTTAGAGACTACCATCACGAAGAGGCCATGTTCTACGCGCTCATCGCTACACTGAGATACGGGTGTCCTCCTTTTAGATCTTGTGTGCTGTCGTTGTCATCTATGGAGTGGACGGAACCTGACGTGACTAGAGACCTTATGTTTGCTGCAGCTGATAGAGTCATAGAGGGTGTCACAAAGATAGTAGATGTTTTGACTGAGGCGCGCGGTGCTAGTTTAATCCCTGGAAGACACTGCGGATGGTGTCCAGGTAAAGACACATGCCCCTCAAGAGAAGCTTGGACAATGGCCGGGTCTCCAGAGGATCCGACACCGTTTGCAATCTCAGCTGTGCCAGTTACAGTTCCGACCCCGCCTGTGGATTTGGTGTCAGTTCCAGCACCAGCTTCAAGTCCTGACGACCCTTGGGCTCTCTAGAGACTTTTTAAGTTTAACACAAGCTTTTTAGAGTGTGTCTCACTTCACGCGTGTAACGCGCCAGCCCTCAGATGAGCTCTCTATAGCTGAGTAGTAAAGAGTGACCTCAAGATCACCAGATTCACCATCTAGATCTAGAGTCACATCGATGTAAAAACCAGTTATGTCTTCACTGCGCAGTATAGTTCTAGAGATAGACGCTGACGCTGACAGAGAATCGGTTAGCGCGCGTGATGTCACTTTCTCCACCAAAGAGCGCGGTACTTCAGCAACAGCTCCAGATAACGTGTCTATCTCAACTGTGTCGCTGGAGGTTTGAGGTGTAGTGCTAGACGGGGATGATACGTCAGAGGACGGTGTGGTTTGTAGAGTTGTTTCGGTTGTCTGCTGTGTTGTCTGCGTAGACGTAGATGGGGCAAAAACTGTGCTAGCAGCCGGAGATAGAGCTCCTGACGTGTCTTTGCTCGAGTCAGAGCCTAGTCTAAAGAGAACTAGAACTGCGACAAAAACACCGAGCGTGCCGGCGATGAGTGACCACCAGGTGGGAAGCTCAGGTACAGATCTTCTTCTCTTTGCTGATTGTGCCAAATCATCGAATCTAGACATAACTACATAGTCACTCTCTTGTGGGAACAAGCCACGATTCTACCTAGGAGGCTTAGACCCGAAGAGTCCTGAACATTTTCCAGAGCCGACGTACTGCCAGTGCCATGGTTCGCGAGGACCGCCGCCGGTGTCACACCAACCGTAACGCTGGGCGTTATCTATCATCCAGAGCCAACACGGACTACCTTGGCTACATGGGTAAGAGTCATGACCGATATCTATAGCGAGACCCCATCCGTGATTTGAACGTCCCGGTACAGCACACCATCCATTAGGGAGCGCAACTGGTGGAATAGGCTCGTTGTTTTGGATTAGCCACTGGTTTTGGTCACTGGTACCTTTGCGTCTAGCACAAGACACCTGTCCTTCGTAGCTACGGTAAGAACCTGTCATCCAGAGCTCTACGCCTGCTGATTTTGCTGCCTGCCGCATTGCTATGAAAGCAGTGGCGGCTGGGCCGTACAATGCCTCGTTACCTATTCCTATAGGAGTTAAAAGCTGTGGTGGGAGTTTGCCGTTGCCGTGTGTTAATAACTCAGGAGGTACGGTCATTACGCCGGCAGATGATGGTCCTGAGGTGAAAGAGGCAGCCCCGGATAACATAGCTCTAAACTCCTGGGCTTTCTCCCACTTCATCCTGATGAGCACTTCACTGCACTCTCTGTTTGTAACCTCCACAAGCTCTGTGCTTGGGATGTCGTTTGGATTTCCTTTCAGAGCCAAGATGGGAGGTAATCTGTAGCAAGTCCTAGTCTCTGTCCTACTGTTCCAATCACTACCTCCGGCATAGACACCGAAAGCCTCAATGAAGTCCTCACTCCAGTTTACTAAGTCGAGGCCACCTCTACCTGCACACACGTTACGTATAGTGGCTATGGCGGCGTCGTATACGTTGTTGGGATCAGAGAAACCGTCGTTGTTGCCGTCGCTGCCTTTTCCATAACCTGCGTCTGCCCATGTGGCTTCCAGCTGCGCATCTATCGACTCTCGACCAGGGAACGGAATCCATGAATCTCCCGACTTTTTCCATTTCCAACCAATCCACGTACCGGGGGCAGAACCGAACGCTCCAACGGCGTGGTCATCTAGCGGATCTTGATCAAAGAAACCGTTATCATTATCAACTGGTGGTGAGGATATAGAACCACCGTGTACCATGCGTGGGTTCATGTTACCGTCTGGCCCTATGGTGGTCCATGAGCCACGCGACTCTGTCCAAGCTACACCCAGCAGTAAAGCTGCGTCGGCTGTACATTGAGGGAACCACTTTTTGACAGACACTGCAGCTTTCTGGGAAGCGTCTAGAAGCACGTAAGGCACAGAACCAACACTTATACCTCCAGGGGAGAAAGAAGGGAGCGCCTCTTGGAGTGCGGAGTCTATCTCTGCTGCGGTCATCTCTGGGTTAAACATAGGGTCTTGACTCCAGAGGCCCGAGAGAACACGCGCTATCTTGACTATCGTCAACAAGCGACCGCTAGATGGTATAGCTGGGTAAGGGACTCCTGAGTAGTCTCTTCCGTTAGGAGACGCTCTTAATATCAGCGAATCTTTACCTGCCGTAGCCTCCACTTGAGCGTCAGAGGAGCTCTGACGCGCCAAGAACTCCAGCACAGACCTAGTTCCTGCGTAGGAGATATCATCTGCAGAAGGTGTTGGTGGTGGAGGCGTAGTTGGGGTCTCGACAGGGTTCTGCGCGTCTATGGGATCTATTGGTTCTATTGGTGCTAGTGGGTCTACATCCGGGGTTTCTGCACTTTGAGAGGCGTCATGTGACGAGTGGTCGTCGAGTAACAACTCTTTAACTACCTGTCTGTCGTATGCTACACTCGCTGCGTATCGTTCTACTGAGCCGTCGGTTCTACCTCGACAAGGACCAGTTCGAGACCTTGGGTCATTGGATGACATTGCCGACTTGATAGAAGACCACTCCTGCGCTAGCTCTAAAGGTGTGCCATCAGCACTACTTGAGAGAAGAATGCCTGCGGCTTTATCTAAAGCTCGAGAGTTTTTTAGTGAATCAACCCAGACGCCAAGCGCATCTGCGCATGCCTTGTCTTTTCCGTAAGGATCAAAAGAGAGCAGAGGGCCATTTTTGTAGAGATCGTCAATGTTCTCGACATCTCCGAGAGACCACGGCATCTTGCTCCAACCGCCCGCTATCCGTTCGCCGTCAGAACCGCTTCTTTGATCCCAGGTGAGACTCTCTTGCGACAAGAAGGCTTCCAGGGAAGCTAGAATGTTGTCACCGTGCGAGCATCGAGATGATGCCTCTGCGGACTTGTGTTTATCAAAGATCTCTTTGGATATCGGAAACACGCCAGCTAAAGGAACATTAGGTATCTCTTGTACGCTGGTTGTTGATGTCCCGTCTTCTTTCTGAGAAGTAGCTATCTGACAGCCTGGCGGTAGTCCGTTGTTACTGGTGCCGTACTGGCCCCATGCGTAAGAGACTTTCAGTGCTTCGCGAACAATAGAGTCGATAGAACCTTGAGACACTAGGTTCTTTGAGCTGTCGTAGTGGTAAAACACCGAAGAAGACAGCCTACAGCGCCACACCTGGGCGATGGCTATGGCTATCGTGTTGGCGTCTGTTTTGTCTGGTAGTACAGGAGGAGAACAAGTAGTTGCCGTAGGGTCTGCTAACGGTAAGCGTGACATCACTGTGCCCCAGAAAGAAACAAACTCGTCCTCACTACTCTCTTGAGAGAGAACCCATCCTTCTTTGTCTACCATCTCTCGTCTTATTCTGTCTATCTCGTTTACCATAAAGACAGTAGCTGAAGAACCGGAGGCGGAGAAACTCTGCAGATTAATATCGTCAGGAACACCAGATGGCATTAAAAGATAAGGCCCCTGTCCCCGCGTGTCTTGGTCGGTTCCTATAGGTGGTGTCACGACAGGAAAGACTTTAGGTGAAGTGTCACCGCAGGCCTTTGCAGAGAGCCCTGTTTTGGCGCGAAGAGATTTTCTCTCAGGGTCTCTATCGCAGAGATCCTCGGGATATGGGCTGAGCTTACCGAGTTCTGTTGATACTATAGAGACACCAGCTAACAGGCCCCAAGGTATCTCGCCACCAAAGCGCGCATCAGTTGACGCAGAGAGTACGGCTTTGCGCATCGCGTCTATAGGTTTTGTGTTTAAAAATACGCTGGACTTTATATCTCGAGAAACTCTGTTGGACGACTTGGAGCCTAGAGCGATCGATGATCCAACGAGACCCATAACTAACATTAAGAAAACCATCATCAGAGACGTAAAGAGCGCCAATCTTTTCTTTATCTTACGAAATGCGCGCTTACCTAACTCCTCGCCGACTTTCTCACCTATCTTCTCACCAACAGCAGCGCCAGCTGGGCCAGCTACAGAGGCGCCGGCTGCTTTACCTGCCTCTTTTCCTGCAGCCTTGCCAGCTTTACCGGCCCGTTGCTCACCTTTAGTTTCTGGCTTCTTGGAATCTTTAGATCCTCGAGGGCCGCGCTCTGCTTTCTTTCCTGACTGTTTTCCTGACTTCTTTCCTGACTGTTTGCCTGATTTGTTTTTAGAATCCTCCTCTGGTTCTTTGTTAGAATCACTTTTGGGAGATTTATCCGAGGTGGAGGCTGGATTTTTATCAGAGGAGTTTTTAGGTTCATCGGGTCTTGAGGCATCCTGGCGTCCAGGGTTTTCAGACGGCTGTTTAGGAGACGCAGGTTTAGAGTTATCAGAGGGTCCAGGTGTTGACGACGAGCCGCTAGAGCCATCCATTACAGCCTTGGTGTCTATGTTGTCTGCTGGGAGAGGTTTATCTTTGCCTCCGCCACCAGCGGCGTCTTTAGAAGAGGGAGGTCTGGGGTTACTGTCAGACACAGCTCACCTCACGGAGTTGTGACGCGAGGGCGTCTTGGAGAGTGGGTTCCTGATACATTTAACTTAGTGACGACACCTGCAGAAGACGGGTGTCTGTTTGTGCCTGCGTTAGAAACGACTGGCGCAGATCCTAGGCTGTTCCACTCATCCATCAAACCCGACCTGTGGCTAGAGAGCCAGTGGGCGTTACGTATTAAGTCGATGTTGTTTCTGCTCTCACCAGGTTTAGTTGCCGCTCTAGAACGATCGAGGTTGTCTTCCATAGTTTCAACTAGTTGGGAGTAGTGTTTATCCCAGTCGGTTACATCCGGAGGCGGCATGACTCCAGTGCTAGCGAAAGCTTCAAGCCTGCTCTGCTCTTGGCGGACTTGAGCTACGGCCACATCAGCAGCGGCCATAACTTCTGCTACCTGTCGTGACGACGCTTTCCCATCTTGCCAGTTCTGCATGACACCAGTGCCGCGTGTGTAGTCGTCAAACATGTCTTGACATTTTGCGATGGCGGGGGTGTGTGCTTGTTTTGAGGCAAGTACAGCTGCTTGGCCCATAGCTACGTCTGAGGAGCGTCCAGCTTGTACCATGGATTGCGCAGCTGCAACGCACTCGCCGGCGCTCATGCTCATTGAGGTCGGGTTGGATTTAGTTCTTAAATCCTCAACTGCTGATGCTATGGACGCTGGTCTGCCGCTTTGGAGATCACGCAGAACAGAGGCCGCTTCGCCTCGTCGCAAGACACCTCCTGAAGTTAGAGCCTGCTCTAAAGTCATACCGCCGATGCCGGCAGCGTCAGCCGCTACAGAGAGAGCTGCTGCGTATATCTCTTCGTTGCCGCCGCTTGCGGTCCATATCTCATCGGTGAGTGATTTAGGTAGAGCCATGGTTGCCGCTGCAGTAGATCCTAACAGCTTGCCCCAGTCGGCATTGCCTGCTGCCTTGGCGTCAGCGAAACCTAGAGTGTTACCGGCTAACGGCGTCATTACTGCGCCACGTCCTCTGACTCCAGAGAGCATCCCGGCATCAAGACCAGCTGCTGCCCCGGCTTGGCGAGCTAAAGTAGTCGCACTAGCCAGCGAGCCCAAGGCCTGGTCATGTGCTGCCATTTGACGGAACATGTCTACGCCTCCAGCGTTCTCTACGAAAGAAACGCCTTGTGCGGCCCCTCTGGCTGTCGTCTGAAGATCCCCTCCGGCAGTCATCTCAACAAGACCACCAGAGAGAGCGTCTTGCAAGGCCATCTGACCTCCGTGTCCATCGTTTACGAAAGCAGGCATCTCGCCAGACATGAGTTTATCTGCGACTTGCGATCTGGTGAGTCTGTTTCCTAGTTGAGGAACTATAGCTGCAGCGGCTGCTGCTGCTGCGTCTTGAGCTGCGTGATTAGCTGCAACAGCGGCGCGCTCTTCTGGTGTAGATGCGGCGTCAAGCTCAGATTGTCTCTCCTCGGCACGTGTCTTTGCCTCGTTATTTGCTTTTTTGGCGCCCTCAAGAGCTTGCTGGAGACGATCTGACTTTCTGCTAGACATATAGGGATCGTTTAAGAGCTTCTCTGCCTCGTCTTGGCCGAGGGAATCCATTAAAGCTTTAGCAGCTTTCTCTTGCTGAGCAGCCGGGAGTTTAGAGAGTTTATCTAGAGCTGCGGCAGCTTCTTTTCTAGTAGCCTCATCGGCGTCGTCTCCGAGACCTGATGCTATCTTATCTATGTCGTCCTCTGTGACACTCTCAGGTTTTGGTTTAAATCTGTTTGCCATCTTACTGTTTAGAGCCTTGGCTCCGGCGTTAAACATGCCGTCTTCTGCGGCCTGAGCCTGCGCGAGACCCTCTTTAGCCTTCCTGAGCCTGTTACCCTCTTCTGCGCCTGCGGCCTTTGCTGCAGCGTACGGCATAGCCATGGCGTTCGATAGAGACTTAAGAGGACCGCCATCGCCGCCAGGTAGAGGACTTATGTCGCCGAGGCCGGCGGCCTTAAGAAGGAAGCGGAGAAGAACGAGCGCGAGAAGCGGTGAGACGAAATCCATTATACCTTCGTAGTTAAACGGATTAAGTACAGAACGTATCAGACCTGTTAGGATCACGAGAAGAATAACAACCACCTGCAAAGTAGCTGTTGAGAGAGCAAAACCGAGAGTTTGTTTCATCAGCTTCATGCCGGTTTTGTGACGCTGGGCGTGCTTAGGATCTACGCGCCATTTAGGGAGAGCGAGCAAGAAGAGCGTGAATGGCAGCAACACAATCATGGCTAGTAGGAAGACTTTGGATATCATGACACCTAGCAAAAGAGCACCGAGGCCGTAGAGATACAATAGAGCGGTTATTAGAGACGTGAGACCAGCTAACAAGCGCTCAGGAGTGTTCTTGCCATGCATAGCTAGATAAACTTCCTGAATGCGACACTGTTCTTTGCCGTCACACGCGAAGGACTCGTCTTCCCACTGGAACACTTTATCAAAAGGACCACTCCAACCGTTAGTTGTGGTGTTTGTACCGTTCCACCACTCCTCACACTGGTCGTCGCCAGATCTTCCGTCTAGGTCTCCAGTCCCCTCAACTGCGAGGTACGGCGGGGCCATGACCCATCGCTGACCGTTAAAGCTACAAGCGGCCCAGTGCATAGTGAGACCTTGTCTATCTTTAACAGAGTCAAGATCTCCGCCTGTCTTCCAGCGTGGGTTAGTTCCGAGATAAGGCCCATACACTACGTTGTCGACAGCGCTCTGGTCTAGAGGATTTACTTTTTGAAGCTGACTGGCTAGATTCATTCCTCTGGGTATAGGGTACCCTGCTGCTGCTCCGATCAGTGCCTGCTCAGTTGAGCTTATCTGTGCTTGACGCTCTAGATAATGACACGACATTCGGTTAGCATCGACGCTGTTGCCTGAGAACTGGGCGCGCTCCCACGCCTGGCCCTGCGTAGAGTACCAGAGTGTAGACAGGGTCTGCAAGAGACCACGACCGTCGCCAGAGAGACTGTAAGGAGATTTCTCCCATGCGCGCGTAAATGCGCCGTTGAGAGAGTTTATGTAAGCAGAACACGAGGGTGTAGCGCTAGCGTCTACAGAACCTAGAGAGTTGCGTAACCTTGTCTCTACAAGACCTTGCGACATGCCGGCCATCATGAAGCCAGATATGTCGTCTACTATCTGAGTTGTCGTTCTCGCCATCCACACTGGTGACCCTGTACCTACTTTGGTAGATACCATCTGTTTAGAGACCGGATCTACGGTTAAGCCTCGTTCTGTTGCTGTAGTCATCCCCCAGAGAGCACCGATGGGTAGGGCTAGAAATATTATGAGAGACATAGGGGACGCAGCTCCACGAGGGCCACGTAGAGGGTTTATGACAGCAAACAAAAGAGAGCCAGCTATCGGTATCCATATAAGGCCAGCGCTCACGCCGTTAGACATGGCGAGAAAAGCATCGTTTACTACTCCGCCTATTGACTCTGACGCGAGAGGGTTTAATAGTATAGAGAGACGAGCTAAACCTAAGATAGCCCACCACACAAGACCGGCAGCCAGCATAAAGAAAGACGCGAAAGTGGAGAGTGCGCCGCGCATCAGGTCTGCACCGTCGTACCCGTAGGTGTTGTCAAGCTCTCCAACTGCCGACTTCCAGCGGTAAGCTGGTAGTAGATTTATAGGATCTTCGTTACTGCCGACTCCGTTGTAGCTGTCGGTTAGCTTCTCGCAGTAAGTGTTTGATTTACAGAGAGGAGCGGTAGACGACTCTTGATTTATGGAGTTACAGTAAGGATCTTGCGTGACTTTATAAACGTCTGTCTTAGACTCTTTGTTGATGCCGCACTTGTACTGGTCAGATAGCGCCAAGACTGCAGTGTCTGGTGTTTTCTCATCCCAGCCGTTAGCTGCAGATAGAGAGCCCCAACCCAGGGAGAGAAAAATGCCGCAGACAACCCAGAGAGATAGCTTTAGTGTGCTAACTCTGTTTTTGGGTTTCTTTTCGCTCATTTGAGTGCTCCTTGGTTTCAGACCCCGTCTGTCAGCTCGGTCCGTCACTACGGGTCTCGCGTATCTTGCGGTCTTCTGGGTTTGTGGAAATAGCCAGACGGATGTTTTCAGGTATGGGACCAAACATCACGGCTGCGTGCCGCCCTGCTAGATCCCTGTGAATACCCATCGCAGGTCTCCCTCTGTCTCCATTCTCCCTTCGGCGCGGACCGGCTCTGCGCAACCACTCGATGCGTCCGTCAGTGGCCTCCAGTCCCACTAATTTAAGTGCCGCACGAGCCTCTCTCTCGTCGGCGAGTTGTAAAGCGAACACTCTAGAGAGGTATCCTTCCATGTCGGCGCCGTCTCTGAGAAGGTCGTCTACACGTTGGGTCGCAAACACCGGTAGGATGTTCTGGCTTCTACCCATACGACCGAGAGACTGAAGCGCTGCTAAACCCTCACTGCTCTGGAGATACATCCATGCTTCGTCTACTATTAGAACTCCACCTTTGTTACCTGCTAGAATCTCGAGGCTGGAGCGTGTCACAAGACGCACAGCTGCCACGGCTAGACGTTGAGTTCTTGTGTACTCAGCTGGGCGAGTTCCTTTCTCGGGTATGTCTAGAGGTCTATCAAACTCAATAAGGAGCATGCCGTCGGCGCTGTTATATGGTTGTACTGGTTCTACGGATATTCCTAACCTGAAAAGAGGATCTGCAGCTTGCTGTTGAACGAGACGTACAACTCCAGGGTCAGACACACCAGACATTGCTTGAGCTACACAACGGGCGCCTTGGGCTGCGCCTTCACGAAGGCCTGCTATTAGTGCTATCTCCTGCTCTTGCGTAAACCCTTGTCCAGCGACACCGCGGGAACCTAGAACTGCGAGTATGTGCTGAGCTGCTATGTCTGCTGCTATCTGGGCTCCCTCGGGGCCTGGTGGGCAGAACCTGAAAGGATCAAAGAACCCACCTTGCTTCTCGATCTCTGTGAGTTTTACCACTCTACCGCCGACGTACTCTGCAACACCTGCTAGAGAATCTCCTGGTTTAGGGTTTACAAATATGGTGGAGTGTCCAGCCATAGTTGACTGGATGGCTAGAATTGAACAAAGAAAAGTTTTACCCGATCCTGGATCGCCAGCTACAAGAAGCCCCGGAGGTCTGTTTCCTGCTGGGGCTCCGAGAAAGTCGAGGTAGAAGGGAGTGTAGTCGGGATCTACAAGACCCAGATAGGCGCCCTTGCTATCGCCGACGTTAGAGAAGCCCTGGAAACCAGCGTAAGCTAACATCGGTATAGATACGTCTTGCAAGAATGGATTAACGCGGCGCGAGGACGTAGGGAGTGTCTCTTCTAGGGCCGCCAGTTGGCGATGCACTAAAGGTATAGCTTCTATTCCGTATGTGGCGTTGAGTTCATCAGCGTAGGTCTCTAGTACATCTCCCGCTACACGACGACCTAGTACTATAGAACACTGAGATATTAGAGGCTCTCTGCCTGACACTATGTACTCTTCCACCTGCCTGGCTAGATCTAGAGTGGTTGATTGTTCAACACGGCCGATGTCTCCTGCGGCGTCCTCTTCAGCCATTGCGTCTAGAACGCGTCTTTGAGACTTACGTACACGAGAGCGCGACACTCCGGGAGGATCTAGCACGCCACGGATTGATGCCACTGTAGCTGGTGACGGGTGAGTTAGCGCAGCAAGTCCCCACTGAGACATGGGAGCTCTTAACACAGGCTCGTTAAAGCGAAGCACTGCTGCCATCTCGATGCGCTCTGTCCCTACACGAAGAGCCTTCTCTGTCTCATACACTGTAACATCAGTGCCGTTTCCGTCGTTGTACCAAGACTCCATCTGATTGCATGTATCGTAAGACGGAACCCGACCGCCAGCGCGAGAGAGTATCTCATCTATTTTGCTGCGATCTTCATCGAACCTATCAAGACCAGGTCCGTCCTCTCCTAGCGCTTTAGTGACGCGGTCGCGAAGCTGCGAAGCTATGTTCTCATTTGAATCAAGACCAGCCCAGAGCTTCACACCTATGACTATAGAGCGTTTAGGGACTGTGAAATACAAGAGCTCATTTATGAAACCACGAAGACGATCTGACGACTCAGCGGGGGCAGACGCTCTACCCTCCCAGGTGAGAGATAGCATGTGAAACTCGCGGGCTTTAGAGAGTATCTTTAAGCCACCAGTGTCTCTGGATGTTGCGGCGAGCTCGTATAGGGCGTCTGCGATCTGTCTCTCTACCGTCAGTCTAGTTGACGGGTCTTCCCACGTTATAGGATGGAGAGGGAACTCTCTGTAAAGCCATGCCTCGCCGTTGTGTCCCATCCATAAGCCGTTCTCGTCTATCCAGGCTATAGGGGTGGTGTAATAAGTGAGACTGTCGTCGTCGCGACGCCCTTCTTTACTAGATCTCCCTGTTATTAGGGGTTGCAAAAAATCAGGTATCTTCATGAGGAGATCCTTTGTGTGATGTCGAGAGCTTCTCTCTCCTCTGGCGGTATGATGCCGCCGCGTTCATCCACAGAGCCGGGGCTTACTCTACCAAATCCGTGGCTTATTGTGACGTATCCTTTGGCGGTGTGCTCAACTGGGCATATACCAACAAACACTCTAGCTCTCTCTCCGGAAACTCTAGTTGTGCCTGCTATCTTCTTGCCTAAAATTAATGAGAACCACTTACCTAGTGTCTCGCCTTCTAGAGGGCTGTACGTGACTAACAGCCATCCTACGACAGCTCCTAGCACGCCACCTATTAATATACGCTGAAGCGAGAACCCGAACATGGCCCAAGTCAGTGCTGCAAAAATGACAAACAAGATAGAGCAGACAGCGAGGGTTTTTATCTCAACGGTTCTGGGCAGCTTTATTCCTGGCCCCAGACGCGATACGCGCGCAGGCGGGGGCTTTAAAACACTGGTCGCAGCCAGCATAACGGGTCCTCTGTATTCCTCGCTCATACCTAACTATAATGTCGGCCCTGTGAGAGAATCGACGGTGGTCTAGATGCTAACGCAGGGGTGGTTTAATGAATAAATGCGGGGACGAACCCCGTTAGGCAGCAACTACCTGAAGCATTCCACAGAGCAATGTACCAAGAGTGACGGCTACTGCCACGCCGAGGAAGTTTGCTCTTTTAGAGATGCAGAGTGCTAATGCTGCGACAGGACCGTAGATTAAAGTAGCTGTTGATATCAGCGCCTCTTTGCCGATCCAGGTGTCAAGGAACGCAACGTGTGTACGATGACTCCAAAACAGTGTAGCAGCTCCAGCTGCCAACCAGAGAGCGACACCAAGTCCCTCAAAGCCGGTTTTAGTTTTTTGATTATCCACACATTAAACACTTAACGCACGGCGGGGAAACAACAGAGTTTTAGGTGTATACGACAAAACAGCCCCGGAGGGCTGTTTTGCGCGAGAGAGTTGTTGTTAAGTTAGCGCGAAGCTGGCGGCGCTGTGGTCGATGTGGTTGTGCTACCGAAGTTAAAGCCAGGTGCGTTGGTATCTACTTGCTTGTAGAGCTTGTCGGCGTCACCTACTAAACCGTCAAAGAGATCGGCTACCAAGCGAATAACGTCGTTCATGGTCTCTGGACGGAATAGAAACACGCAGATGGCTACTGCAGCGATGATGGCTTTGAAGGCCTGTCCTGGCTTACCTTGTCCGATGAAGGAGAAACCCTTCACGGCGGTGATTAGTACTATGACCACACCGGCGGCTCCCATTAGAGCGGCGATTAACTGTCCTGGTCCTGTGTTCCAGAACTGATCTGCGCCTTTCTCACCAGCTGTCTGCTGTATGAGTACTGATACTTGGTTTATGAATGAGTGCATTGTTTGCTCCTTTTTCTCTCGCCCCCGGATTTAGGGGTTACTTAAACTGCTTGGCGCACAATCCCGCAGTGCAAGCGAGATAAGTGTCGTCACGGATCTATGCCGTTAGACCAAGGTTCGAGAGCCACGAAAGAGGAGCCTGAACCTGAACCTACTGGACCCCAGGCCCTGACGTAAGCTGGGTCTTCTTTTAAGACAAGAACGTCCATCTCTGAGAGAACCTTGAAGCCGTCTTTAGAGAGAGGTAGTTGAATTCTGACCATGTAGTGAGGCTTAGTGCTAGATGGCGGAGTGGTCTCAAAAACGTAGAGAACAGTTGGGTTGCCTAAGAGAGTGAAGTTGCCAGGCAGTCCTTGATATGATCTGTCTGGACGACCAGAGTCGCTGTTCACATGATTTTTAAGCTCTGCTCTGTTATCTGTTACGTAAAGAGAGGCCCATTTGTTCAGAGCGTCAGAAGCTGATGCGGAGAGGGCTGTTGGGGTTCCGAGATTCTGCGGCTGGTCTATGATTACTTGATTGCCTAGCCCTGACTCAAGTCCTGCAAGACGTCCCTCTAAAAGAGATGGCACGGCAGAGAGAACTAAGTTCCCGTTAGCGTCTGTTCGGAGCTTTATAAAGAGAAGCATGAGTCCGCCTTGAGATCCGTCTTTATTTAGCGTCCTTAGAGAGTATATCATCTCGTAAGACGGTTTGCTGTCAAACGAACTCGGTATAGCACCGACTAGAGATAGACCAGAGTGAGGTAGTGGCGACGCCTCTTGAGGGTTAGTTTGGCCAAAGGTTTTATCAACAGTGGCCTGCTCTGTTGCGGCTACCGGTAGGGCCGTTCCTTTACCAGAGAGGTAGTCTTCTGCCACCTGTCGAGCGTATGTCTCTACTATCAAAAATCGGGCCGATGCAGTGAAAGGAGTGTTGCTTTCCACTACGGCCTGAGCGATGGAGGCTGGGTCTGGCGCTCTGAGGGCGACGAATAAACTTATAGGTCCAGTGAAGGCCGCAAATCCAAGGAGCGAGAACACTACGCGCTGTTTGAAACGCAGGCTGCGACGCTGGCTGCGAAGAGCGGGTACTGCGGTCAATCTGGACATGCTTGAAGCATCGTCACAAAACCGCACCTAGAAAACACTAGAACCTTTAGCTGACAGTGTGTTAAGGGTTTAAGTGCTTGGCGTTTTGCTCATTAGAACGTGCCGAACCTATGGTAGTTAAAGAGCGCACCAAACGTGGCCTCTGAGACAAAGGAACCTTATGCCACCGAAACCCGCAGCAGACCAAGACGCTATGTACCTTAAAGCAGCGATGTACGCTGCTGGAGCCGTGGTGCTTGTCTATGCTTTAGTACCAGGGTTAGTTGCTTTCGGGATCTACTTTTTTTTACGTGGTTATTTCTCAAAGAGAGATTACGTCTTGTTGCTACTTGGTGGATCTGTTGTGTCTTTAATCGGGCTTGGCAACGGGTTAATGGTTGAGTATGTCAGGTGGGTTAATAAACTGTTGCCGCCTGGTAGTCCGAGTCTTTACTTCTCTCTAGAGGCAGTTGTTGCTATAGTTATGACTTCTGCTTTACTGCTTGGGGCGGTAGGTCTCCTTGACGGGACGTCTATAGGGGCTAAGATACCTTCTTTCTTTAAACCCTCAGCCCTAGGGGAGAAACCCTCTATTATACCTACAGCGCGTGAGAAGCAGCGCATAAGATCGGTGCCTACTCCGGTGTTTGACCCCCAGTCTATGGGGATGTCTTTAGACGGTGTAGGGGCGTCATCTGCTCAACGATTTGTGGTGATGGGCAAATCGTCAAACGGTACACCCACTGGTATATCAGAGCAAGAGATCGGGACACACGCTCTGGTTTTTGGATCTACTGGATCTGGTAAGACAGAGACAATCAAAACACTAGCTGGTGGATTGCTAGATTTAGGGTGGGAGGGGATTGTTCTTGACTTGAAAGAGGACACGAAGCCTGGGGGTTTGAAAGATTGGTGTGAGGAGTACGCCCAGAGTCACGCTGTGGTTTACCAAGAACTGAGACTCTCTGATCCGACCCCGAGGTTTTGGTTTGACACGCTAGACGGCCTGACGCGTGACGAGGCGCGAGACACAATACTATCTCTGACACGATTTGACGACGACTACTATAAACAACAATCGGTTCTTGTTTTAGGCCAGCTCCTAAAACTGCTTTACTGGGCACACGAAGCAGACCCGACTACGTGTCCGCTTCCTACTATTAGGACTATAAGTAACATACTAGGGTCTGCTTCTGGACTAGCTGCTGAGACAAAGAAGTTCCGAGCTATAGTTATGCAAAACACGCCTGGTTTACCTAAAGAGGAGTTCCAGGTGCTAGAATCACCTCAGCAAGTACACCAGCAGCAGGCACACTCTTGGGGTGCAAAACTAGGTAACTTATACGACACGCAGGCTGGCAGAAGCGTGCTATCTCAGCCAGGTCCTAGCGACAGAAGACCGAAGCTTGACGTCACACAAGGTGGGCTTATATACATAGGTCTAGACAGCCAAGGTAAGCCAGACTTGACGCGAATTGTCTCATCTTCTGTACTGCAGCGTATATCAGTAGAGGCTGCACAGCGAACCACCGGTATGTCTCAAAACACAGGGAAGAAGAAGTTTCTGATCGTAGATGAAGCTAACTGGGTTGATAGAACTATTGTACAGAACTTGCTATCAAGAGCCAGATCAGCCGGGATAGCCATGGTTCTGTGTACTCAGGGTCCAAAAGACTGGATAGATAAAGACGGGAACGACTTTGCAAAACTAGCCCAGAACACCAACGTGGCTATGATTATGAAACAAGGAGAGCCGGAGTCTGCTCAATTGTGTGCCGACTTTATCGGTAACACAGAGTACATGTCTGCATCTATAGGTATTGAGGGTGGAGGAACGTTGAGAAAAGAAACTGAGAACATCGTTAGCCAAGACGAGCTACGCGGATTGGGTGTAGGTGAGATGATACTTAGAGTATCTACCCCTTACGTACGTACCGAGTGGGTACAAGTCTCCCAGCGAGACCCTAAACTAGTTGCAGGCTATAGAGACTCTGGACCAGGCCTGGCTAGACCTCCTATCTGAGTTTTGTGAGACGGTTTTTAAAAAGCCAGGTCTAGCGTAGTTTAGAGACTTGTAGCGAGTGTGGTTTTTAGCAGGCCTTAAATCTGTGTGAAGTGTCTATAGAGATCTCTCTATAGAAGTTGTGTTAGAAGGCCACTTCGTTTCTCTGTTTTTGTTAACTAGAGAGTCTAGAGCTATACGTGGTGGGTTTGCAGCGAGTCGCACTAGCTCTCTGATGTCAGAGTGTGGAAAAGACACAGTGACGATGCCGTCTGCTCTAAACTCGCCAGGCAACACGCTCCAACGAACACTTGAGTGCCAAGCTCCTGAGCTACTTTTACCTCGGAGACCGGCTCGTTCGGAGATCTCATGGGAGCCCCTGTCGCAGAGCCCTAGAAAAAGTTGCGCATCACTTATCTTCGGGAACACAAGACGTGCCTGTCCGCCGCGTCGTGAGTCTGCAAAACCCTCGCGGGCTTCAGAGATGGCGATACCTATGTCGTAGAGAGCTGTCACTAGATCGCCTATACCTGAATCAAAGCATCGTTCATAACACAGCAAGTGACGTTGCTCGTGAGACTTGGTTAGAGAGCCACACTCTTTGCAAGTTACGTGTATCTTCCTCTCTTGGCGTTCAGAAGCGACGACGTTTATTCCGAGATCATATCCGAGAGCATTACTGTAAGCGTCGATCTCTTCTAGGCTGGCGCGTACTCCTTTTCTCTCGACGGAGGCCACGACGTCTAGAGAGAGACCTTCAGAGAGGCACCACGTCTGTATATCAGGATGACGTACCTGGCGCTCTGCTACCAGATGCGCTATTTGCCATGCTAGCTGCTCCATCTTTGTTACTGTCCGGAGAGTGTGGTTTGAGCCACGCTTTGAAGTTGTGATGAAGTACCAAAAACTCGCCATCTTGAAATCCGAGAGCTGGCAGGTCACAAAAGGGGACCCAGAGACACCCTGGTATGGAGTCTATGGAAGTTACGCCTATATGTATTCCTCCGTCAAGACCCGCGATAAAAGGCGCCTGGATGGAGCCGTGAGGAGTGTCCCACACAAAAAGACCTGAGACTCCTTCAGGGGAGAACGTAACGCTAGATACGCCGGCTTTGAGATGGTGCGACACTGCGTCTATTATATCCACGGCAATAACAGTTGGTGGGATTCGGTGTTTCTCTGTGAGTTCCGGGGGTTAGTCTGACAAGGAACCGTCAGGGAGACGTCTCATCGTGCCGGCCTGCATTCCAGAGAGTTCAGGATTCCAGACAGGGCACATACTCTGAAACTCACACCACTGGCAGAGAACCTGCTTTTTACATGGCCAGGCAGAGTCCTTCTCGCACTTTTTCATCTCTTTAGTTA
>Ga0208311_1000087_pt1 | contig 27013 bp, 34 predicted proteins | sample Colrivmet1562A02_FD_187683 | JGI IMG/M metagenome (GOLD analysis project Ga0208311, IMG submission 187683) | Estuarine microbial communities from the Columbia River estuary - metaG 1562A-02 (SPAdes) (version 2) | ecosystem: Environmental > Aquatic > Marine > Intertidal zone > Estuary | place... | reverse complement strand
GAGAATATTTATGAAAATACCGATGATATAATAAAGATATGTCAATATGTTGGATTACAATTTGTTGGAAATAAGGATATGTTGAATAATAAGTATAGATTAAGAAATGGTAAAATTGGAGTACCTAAATTTCATCATCATAAAAGATATATAGGTTTAATATAAAACTATCAATAGAGATATAAAAAATTTCTTAAAAAACGACTTGGCCCCCAACCCCCACCCCCAAAAATTTGTATGGATTAAATTTGGAAAAGTAGATAATTATTCTTATATTGTAAGTTATGAACATTAGTGTATTAGATAAGTTGGAAAAGGGTTCAATACTATTAGATTGGTCTACATATTTGGTTCGTATGAATTTAACTTCAAAGCAATTATCTAAATTGATTGATAAGTTAGATAATTGGAAATCTAATAAATCTTGTAAAACTATAATACTAATTAAGTATAAGGTATTACCGGCATATATCATATTAAATCGTAGTGATTTCAAAAATTTGGCAAATCATTTAATGGGAGTAATGGTAAAAAAAGAAATGTATGAAGAATGCGCTCGTTTACAATTAATAATTAATAAATTATAATTTAAAAAACAATAATATGATTGATAATATAAACATATTCGAAAACTTCCTGTCAACCGAAGAATGTGGTAACATTTTAAATAAATGCAAAGAAGAATTAACATTATCGGATGCTAAAGTATATAATAATAATTCCAATACTTTGCAAACAAAAACAACTAGAAAATCATCAATCGGTTGGATATCTGATTTAGGGTTTTTAAATAAAAGATTAACAAATAAATTAAGAGAAACTTTCAATATAAATGGTATGGAAGTTACCGGTATTGGACCATTTCAATTTACTGAATATAAGGAAGGTGAGTACTTTGATTGGCACACCGATGCCAACAATGATGTATATAGAGATAGATTTACATCGATAGTAATTCAATTAAACAATACATACGAAGGTGGTACATTAGAAATTAAAAACCCTAAAGGAGAATTAGTACCAATAGAAAATAAAATCGGAACATTATATATTTTTAATTCAAGATTAACTCATAGAGTAACTTCAGTAGTGAGTGGAGTTAGGTATTCATTAGTAAATTGGATATCATTAGTTAGAACGGACTCAACAAAACGAAATCTTTTATAATATGGAAAAAATATTTTTCGATGATTCCACATATATTTGGAAAACTAAATTAAATCGTTTGAATGATAAATTGGTATTTTTAAAGGAAGCATATTCCATCATAGAATCTCAACCCAATACTAAAACTGATGGATTTGGTTATAAAAAAGAATGGAATAAAAATTTAAATTTTATTGGTGATATTAAAGTAGAAACCAAATTAGATGAAATTGTTCAAATTGGCATTAATAAATGTAAAGAAATTTATAATGAAAAAAATATAACTTATAATAAAATTAATACCGATGCATGGGTAAATGTAGTTCGTTCTAAAAATCCTGTACAAGAAAATTTTCATACCGATGAGAAGTATCATATACATACCGAAATTAATAAAAAAAATAAAGACTTCATTCCACATTATACATACGTTTATTACATTCAAATGCCAGATATAATGAATGGTGATGACGGTGTTTTATATTTTAAATCAAAAGAAGATAAGGAATATTGGATAAGACCAGAAGAAGATGATTTAATTATAATGGAGGCAGATATGCCTCATTCACCAAATAGTGCATCGGAATCAACTTTAGATAGAATTGTTATGGCAGGTAATGTGGGATTTGATTTTATTAAAAACCAGAAATCGTTAATATAATGTTAGTAGAAAATAAATTTTTATTTATATCATTACCAAGATGTGCATCAACTTCTTTTTATATATCATGTTTAAGAAATGGATTTGATATAAAGCATTTTGACCAAAAATTTATTGATTCTGCTAAAGACTATATAAATTTAAATTTAGATAATGAAAAATTAGCAGATAAAATGTCCCATACTCATGAAAAAATTAACAATTTAATTGAAAAATTTGGAAATGAATATGAAATAATTGCAATTAGACGAAATAGACATGAACAATTTATATCACTATGGAAACATATTATTGATGTGGTTGATATGGGATACTCATCAGAATTAACTGATATATTTAAAAAAATAAAATTAGATGATATACTATTTTTTAAAGATTTAGATTTAATTTCACCGGATTCTCAAATGTTAGTAATTAAAGATTTTGCAAAAAGAAATGGAATTGAGAAACATCTTACCCCATTTATAAAAAACTGGCTATTAATATTATTCAGACCAATATCATTTTGGCATAATAATAATCCAAAAATAAAATGGTTTGAATTTGGAAATTTTGGAGAATTAGAGGAATGGGTATCTAATAAAACCGGTAAAGCATTTAAGATGGAAAAATCAAATGGAAGTCAACATTTTGAATGTGAGTTAAAATTAAATAATGAATTCATAAAAAAATATAATAATATTTATGATTATTACGATATTCAAAAAAATAATAAAACATTAATATAACATGGCACTTATACCTACAATTAATTATAAAGAAATATTTGAAGCTTGGAAAACTTCTCTAAACCCAACCGCTAGACGTGAAGAATTAGCTAAATTAAGACTTGAAGTTTGTTTGGGATGTGATTATAGAAAAGAAGTAATAAAAGGATTAAAATGGAGTGCGTATTGTGGTGATTGTGGTTGCCCATTAAATAAAAAAATATTTTCAGCAACTTATAATGCATGTGGATTAAAAAAATGGGGCGAAGTTGATTCTAATTATTTAGAACTAGTGGAAGATAAAAAAAATCCTACTATCATTTAAAAATAACTTTAAATTCAGTTTTAGTATATTTATAGATACATTCAGAAGAAATAAATAAAACATTTATGAAAGCAACAATAATTGGTAGTGATTATCTACAAAAAAATGGTTCGGTTAAGTTTTTAGAAATAAATACAAACACCACAATTTATAATGAAGGCGCAGATTTGTTGGATTACACTGCGTTATTTGATGTGTTAATTACCAATGGTATTACCGAATTCCATCATATATGGACAGAAGGTGATTCTCATAAACCTATAAATCAACCAAATAGATTTAAACAAATATTAAAAGAAAAATGTGCAGAAAATAATATAACATATACTGACCATAGTGTACCACAGGGTTCAGTAACTGTCCCATTTATAGAAGATAGTGATACTAAATTTATTTTAAGACAATCTTTTGATACAACTGCATTAGTAGATGAAACGTATTGTGCTGATAAATTTGAATTTTTTAATTTAATGAAAGATTCACAGTATATTCCAAAAACAAAATATACATCTGATACGTTAAATTTAAATACATTAGATGAAGTAGATTATACTGCTACGAATCCAAACGTATTAATAAAATATCGATATCCCCAATACGATACGAGATACTACCCTGCATTATATACAGTTTCAAATAATAGTGAATTGAATGAAACTATAAGTTCAGCTGAAAGTAATTATTTAATTCAGGAATTTATATTTTCGGAAGAAAATTTGGTAGAAGATAGATATTCAATTATAAGAGGAATTGATATTATATATGGTTCAAATTTAGATACCATTAATATGGGTGGATACACTCAATCTTCAATAATACCAATTTCATTCGCCACCGATGAATTTGTTGTTGATACTAAAAAATTAAATCAAAAAACAAGATATAAATATATTACAAAAGAAGTAGGTAATAGTAATGATGTTGATTATCATACTGATGATGATTCAAATATTTTAAAATACGATGGTACGTTAACAAATGTTACCACCATACAATTAGGTGATTATATTCGTTCTATAAATTTTGTAGATTCAAATGAAAATGAGGCTGCAAACTTTACAAGCGAAATACTAACATATGCTTGGGATAGTACGTTACAACAATCAAATGAAACGTTGACACAAATACAGTCTGAATTAGTGGCTATGGTATCACAATCGGTAGAAGTGATGATGATAAAAATAACACTAGCAGATGGTAAAAATTGGACAGATACCACTGGATGTTTATATTATGTTGAGGAAAAAGATTCAACCGCAACTAGATTTGAAAAAGTAAATAGTTTATATGTTGGAGATAAATTAGTTGTAACTGATATAAATACAAATGAATTAACAACAATTGAAATCACTGGCTTAGAAATGGTGTTTGAATCCAAAACAATATACTCATTAGACTTTGAACCAGGTGATTTATTTTTAGTAGACATAGAAGATGGAATATATAGTATAATGCATAATAGCTGCTACGCTTGTGGTTACTCCCCATGCGGATGGTATGGATGTGCCAGCTGGTGTCCGGTTTGTAATAATAATCCAATTCCGAAACTATAAGTAAAATATAAATTAAAATAAAAAAAATATTATGGCAAAGACACCAAAAGTTAGAGTAGAGAGACCATTGACAGTTATTAAACCGGTCATTGCTCCATTACCAACCGATGTAAAAACAAAAATATCAACTGCATTCCAAGCACTTGTAGCTAAAATTAAAGAAACACATCTTTAATATTATGCATTATGAAATTGTTTACATTTGGGGATAGTTGGACTGAAGGGGTTGGTGGAAATGTTGAAGATGAATATACTACGGATAATCCGGAACAAAGAACAATAATAAGACAAAAATATTGTTGGCCTAAACACTTATCAGAACTACTTGAATGTGAAGTTAAAAATAATGGAGTTGCTGCATTCTCAAATAATGCAGTATTTAACGCAGTATCGTATCAATTAAAAAACGAAATCATCACTCAAAATGATTTCGTTGTTATTATGTGGTCATCATCTTTAAGGGATTCATTACCTTTTTTCCCCACCGAAGATGATTTTTTTATTTGGGGTAAACGATACAAAAGTAAAGAACATCTTTTAAAATATATTTTTGATGGAGTTAATGGTGATAATATAAACTATAATAGGGCGGAGAAAAATTTTAGAGATTATTACATAGGTAATTTATTCAATGATACTTACTATGATATAGTGAATCAAAACTATATTTTACATCTTCAATTTATATTTAAAGAATTAGGAATCAGATATCTTTTTTGTGATGCGTTTGATATAATGATTAATAGAAATATTCATAAGTTAGTTGATAAAACTGATTTAATTGAGAGTGATAAATATTGGGGTTATCAAAATAAAACAATGGCAAATTTATTAATTGATACTAATAGAAAAGATGTATGGGAGGATGGTAATAATTGGATAAGTACTACTGCGGGTAAACATCCAAGTAATAATGGATATAAATTAATTGCAGACGAGTTATTCAAATTCATAAACAATAATAATTTATTAGATTATTATGAAATAAGAAAAACTAATATAATATGAATCATACCGTAAATAATTTCTTAAATGATGATGATTGTTCTTATTTTTTAAAAAAAGCATTAGAGATAGGTGTACCTTTTAATTATAATCCAAACGAAAATTGGGATTGTAGACGAATCTATGATGAAGAGTTAAAATTAAAAGTATATAACATATTAGAAAGTAAATATAAAACTGGAGATTGGAATTTGTGGATAGATTTTGAATCTTTAAAAGTAAAAAGTATAAATGTGAGTTTAACAGCATATTATGAAGGAAGGTATTTAAATCTACACAAAGATTCTAGTAGTTCTTTAACAATTGTTATAGTTCTAAATGATGGTTATGAAGATGGAAGATTTGCTATAACTAATACGGTTAATAATAATTATCATTTTGAAAATTTAAAGAATATGGAGCTTATAGAACTTTCTAAGGGAGATGGTATATCTTTTATAGGAAATAAAATATTTCATGGAGTTTTACCTGTAACCATTGGTAAAAGATATGCTTTAAACATTTGGTTATCGGAGGAAGAGAATAAATTCGTACCTATGAAAAAAGAAAAATCTATTTTATGAAAATTTTAATAATAGCTCTACCAAGAACAGGTTCAACATCTTTAATGAATAAGTTAGCAAATGAAAGAAATCTAAAACCATTTTTTGAACCATTTGATGGAACTAATAGAGTTATTTATAATAATGAAGATAATTCGGTTGTTAAAACAATAATATGCCATCATCAAAATAATTTAGAGATTATTAGTAGGTTTGATGAGATTATACTTCTTAATAGAAGAAATATAAAAGAGTTAATAGAATCCCATTCATATCAAACTTATTTTTCAAAAAAAAGTTATAATTCTAATAATGAATATGTTTATAAAGCACCACCACAATATATTATAAATTTATGCACATCTGATATACTTAATTGGAACAAAGAAATTAATTATTTATCAGAGGTTATCAAAATACCAATTACATATTATGAGGATATATATAATCCAAATGATGCGAGCCGGTTGAGAAAGGATAGGTTAAATGGCTATGAAAAAAAACTTATATAATTAATGAAAATATACATACATCACCCATATAAAAAATCTATATTTTATAAATTAGCACATAATACTACAAATAGAGAATATTTTATTGAAAATAACGAAGGTGTTGTAAAGTGTAAATACAATGGTGTTAATATTGAAATCGTTTTTAAGCAAGAAATGAGCTTTGAGGAAGATGGTTATCATATTTTAGATTATTTCACCTCATTTTTTTATGGAAACCAAGATTCAAAAATTGGACACATATTACCCGATAGGGATTATATGGAGAGAGAAAGTCAGCAAATTTTAAAAATATTTATTAAATTATTAAAAGATTGTCCGGAAAATCAAAAATGGATAATAACTTATTTAAGAACTGAAAAAATATTACAAACAAAGGATGTTGATTATGTAGATGAAAAGTGGATTGAAATCGAATCACTTATAAATGAATTAAATAAGCATCATATTATCACAGATAATATTTTTTTAAATGAATCGATAAAATCACAACACTCAAATTTTTACTATACCTTAACCAACACAATTTTTCAATGGAATCACAATTGGAACATTAGATGGTACTACGAATTTAAACAGGTATATGACAAGTTAAATTTTGATTACGATTTAATGTATAGTATTAAAAATCATAAAATAAATAGAGTTAATATTATAAATGAATTAAGTAAATTAAAAAACAATAGGTTATATTTACAGCATACAAATGCGTTACAAAATCCAGCATATCAAAAACATTCGCCAAAAATATTTCACATAAATACAAATTCAATTTATGGGGATACGGATTTTGATGATATAAGCTATATAGCAAATCATCAAGGATATATGGATGTATTTTTTAGAGTATTACCTAAAGCTAAAATGCAAATATTATGTGAAAGTTGGTCTTGGAGTAACAGAGAATTTACCTCACAATATTTATCGGAAAAAACATTTGGATTGTTATTAGCAGGAATTCCTTTTATTTCAACACACGAATATCCATTACAAATGATTGAGAGGATGTTAGATGTTCCACCTCACCCATTCTACAACGAGTCAAAAAAGTGTAAAACCAATGGTAAATTATTTGCTCAATTTGTAGATAAATTTTTACAAAATTTTGATGAAAATTATAAACTATGTAAAGAATGGTCAGATTTAGTTCATAATAAATTAATGTATAAAATAGAAAATGAAAACTCACTATTAGATTTAATAATCGGAGGAGGATTAAAAAGTGAGTTTGTAATTAAAAAATCCTTAATATAATGAAAGTGGTATTTACATATTTGCCAATTAGATTAAAGGAAATTACGGAAATTTATTTAAAATATTCAATTGAGAATTTGAATGCACAAAATATAAGACCCGTAATATTTTCAGATAAGGATTATTTTAAAGAAACCAAATTAAGTTATGAATGGATTGAATTTAACGTAGATGATAAATATAAGAAACCAACAATGTGGTCATACCCAAAATTAAAAGTATTATCATTGTTATCTTTTCCATTTGTACATCTTGATAATGATTTAATAGTTAATGATTTTAGTAAATTAAAAAACATAATAGAAATCGATAGATTAAATTTAGGTTATAGACATTCCTTAAACGAATTACAAAAAACGCATTTTACTGAAATATACAAACGATATTCGGATACTCCATTAAAATTCAATAAATTAAATAATACTTGCATAGTAGCAACTAGTGATTATATTAATATCAACAAAGCTTATTCGGATGTACTGAATATCGTAGATTTACACTATACATTTTTTTCAGAAAAATATAATGGAATACCACCCATCACTTTAAATCAGCAATATTTGAATTTATATTTTGATAATATAAACTATCTATTTAGTGAAAACCCATCATTTGAAAATATGAATAAAAATGGATTATGCCATTTGGCAGAAAAAAATATGGTTAGTAATTTTGTACTAAACAAAAATTTAATATGAGAAATACTCTATGGGCGTTCGGTGATTCAATGACATTTGGGCATGGGTGTAATGTAGATTGTAAATCTAATACTAAGCTAGAATACTTACCTTATAAAAAAGAAGGAGATGATATTTGGTCAAATCATTTATCCAAAATGTTAGATTATGATGTTGTTAATTTAGGAAAAAACGGCGCATCTAATGATTATATATTTGATGCTATAATAGATAATTTTGATAAAATTAAACCAAACGATGTTGCTGTTATAAATATGACACTACACGGAAGGATTGAAGTACCTTTTAAGAATGGTACATATAACATCCTAAGTGGATATGAAAAAAACAAAACGTCTATGGATGATAAAGAACCACAAATTAGACATGCCAAAAATCAAACAAACGAATCAGATGATGAAAAAATAGAAGCATTAATAAATTTTCAATATCATTTTTCAAATCATCAATTTTATAAAGATAGACATACTAAAAGATTTAATTTTATTAAAAATATATTATTAAAAGAAAGAGATGTTAGATTTGTTTATCTATGGTCATTGGAACGAGATTTGGGTCTGTATGCATCTTTTCAAACAATATATGATGCAACGAATGGCGAAGTAAATGATACTCATTTTTCTTTTAATGGTCATTTTAACTTTGCTCATTTTTTAAATTCTATGATAAATAAAAAAATACTATAAGTATTTGATTTTTTCACATTTTTTTCATATCTTTGTTACTATGATAATTGTACCTGAAACTCCTATAACAGACATCAGCTTCCAAAAATGGAATCCATGCATTAGAATCGACTTGAAAGATGATGAATTAGGTGAGTCTTTTTACTACTATGTAATCCCATTAATGGATGTGACCCAAAAAGAATTAGAAGAATCGTTGGATACTATACCAGCATTATGGTCATCCGAATCTACCGAGTTCGAATCCGAAGAAGGAGTTACCCTATATACTATGCGTTTATTCGATGAAGATATGCCAGAATTAACCACAGAAGAGGAAGTTGAGATACTTTATAAAATTTTAACGAAAAAAGACCTCTATTAATTTGGAAATTTAAAAAAATTGTTGTATATTTGAGGTATCTTTTAATAGTACTATAATAGACAGCACTAGAAAAGCTTAAAAAAAGAATAATAAAACTTAAATCAAAGAAAATGAAACAAAAGACAGAAAAAGAACTGAAAGACAATTATGGCAAATTCATCGCCGTTATTAACAAGTATTTTACAGGAGAAAGATTAGAGAAACTCTTATTCATGTATTCAGAAGATGAATTAGGAGTTAATTTAGCAATTGCACCAGCAAGTGGAAATGTTGGATATCATAATTGCTACACAGGTGGTTACATAGACCATATTTTTAATGTTTGTAAAAATTCGCTAAAAGTAAAAGAACTATTTATTCAATTAGGAGGTAAGGTTGACTTTACTGATGAAGAATTGATATTTTGTGCATTACATCACGATTTAGGTAAATTGGGAACAAAAGGAAAACCATATTACATAGCTAATCCTTCAGATTGGCACATTAAGAATCAAGGTAAAGTATTTACAGCTAATCCAGAGTTATCTCATATGACTCATACCGATAGAACAATGTTTCTATTGCAACAATATAACATCAATGTTTCAGAAGCAGAGTATTTTGGTATGAAACTTACTGATGGATTGTATGATGAAGATAATGCCAAATACTTAAAAGTGTTTGATATAAGTAAAAGAATGAAATACAAAATTCCATATATTATGCATTGGGCTGACCATATGAGTACAGTGATTGAGTCACAAGATAATGAAATCTAATGACAATTTGTCAAATTATATTTAAAAAGTATGACTAATCGTCATACTTTTTTAGTTGGTATATAATTTGTAATATACAAGGTATATTTTTAAACTAAAAAAAAGCATATGTACACACACGATTTAAACAATTTATTTAAACTATTTGAAGCGGATTTACCAAATTGGAAAACCACATCAACTTATCCAAAATCATCAATCGATTATGTTGTTGGCGAATTAGAAAATGGTAAGCAAGAACTAACATTAAGTGTTTTGGGTCACAATCCAAAAGATATTAAATTGGAAGTTACCGAAGATAAAATTGTAATTAAAGCTAAAAAAGGTGAAGAAAGTTCTCAATTGGTGAAAGATATTGATTTATCTTTTTCAGTTGGTAAAGATTACGATGGAACTAAAACTGAAGCTAAATTTGTTAATGGGTTACTTATATTAACAATGGATAAGAAAGAAGAAAAAAAATCAAAATCTATTGTAATTAAAGTTGGTTAATTCAAATTTTTTCATTACCTTTATAGGGTGGTAGGTCTATACTTACCACCTTTTTTTATTTGAAAAATATTTATTCATATGATAAAACATTTAATAACCGGTGGATGTAGTTTTAGTCATTCTCAAACTCCAACCGAAAATTGGATTGGTTTTTTGGAAAATCACCTAAAAGAACAAAATAACGAATTAACAATAGAGCACACCGGCTTTCTTAGTCAAGGGCAGGAATTGATACAAAAGAAAGCCATGCTTGCTGCTATGGATGCTATGAATAGAGGTATATCACCATCCGATATATTAATAACAGTAATGTGGAGTGGCTCATACAGAAAAGCTTGGTATATCGATAATTTATATATTTTAAATAAAATGAGAAAAGATTGGAAGAATTTTGAAGGTGGAATGTCTGGTCAATTTTTGGATTTAAAAAATAGATTAATTGGCGATACTGAAACATTTCAAACAAAAAATGGTAGCGAGTTCAATAGCGCAAAATATGGTGGATGGTATTTTACAGTAAATGGTAGCGATTCTCAATTGGAGTTTGTACAACAACATTATCTACTAGATGGTGATATGACTAATGGCGTAGGCAAAGTACATACGAGTATTGAAAATATGATAATGTTACAAAACTTTTGTAAGTTACATAATATTAAATTTATTCATCAATTTTTTATGGATTCATCTTATTTGGATATAGAAAAACACAAAGAACACCAATTAATAAATTATTTATATAATCAATTAGATACCAATATTATGTTAAAAAATGGTATGTTTGAATATCTACATACTTTATTAAATATACCAAGAGAAGAATCAATAAATGTAACACATGCTGATAGAAAACAATTAGATGAACAATATGGATATTTTTCTAAAGATGGATTTCACCCAAGCACATATGGTGCTGAATTATGGACTAAAAATGTATTAATCCCATTCTTAGAAACTAAAAAATATATTTAAAATACTTATTAGTATGATATACAACGAAAAAATACAAACGTTATTAGAATCTTTAGATGGAAAATTAAGGATTTTACAAAACGGAATTACTGGTGCACAATCATTATCACCTTCTGAAGCTCATACTACATTAGAAGATGCGAGGAAGATAGTAGAACGTATCTCCGAATTGACGAGAATAAATAGATAATTATGAATTGGCTAAAAATATTAGTAGGATTATCTGCTATTATAATAGCAGGTTGCGCAGCATACTTTTCCGTAACAGGTTTAGGCGTTCTATTCGCAGGAGCATCTGTATCCGTTATGGTAATGGCTGGCTCTTTAGAATTAGCCAAATTAGTTGCAGCAACATATCTTAAACAAAAATGGGATGATATTGGTGGATTTAATAAATGGTATTTAGTCACATCGGTTGCCGTATTAATGATAATCACTTCCGCAGGTATTTTTGGATACCTTTCAAACGCTTTTCAGGCACAATCTTTACAATTACAACAAGTAGATAGAGAAATAGCTGTTCATCAAACTAAAATTGACCAAAATACTATTCAAATTACTCAACTTTCTACTCAAATTACCGAATTTAATACTAATCAGGGTAAAATTATTGATGGTGGTAAAGTAAATTCACGCTTACTTCGTTCTATTGATAACAGAGATAAAGAAATTGGTAAAATTAACAATAAAATTTCTGATTTACAAACCCAAAATGCCGGTGAAACCGAAAAAATCAACGAAATTAAGATAAAAAACTTAGACTTAGAAAAAGAAGTTGGAGGATTCCGTTTTGTTGCTGAAGCATTTGGTATGGAATTGAAAAATGTAGTAAAATTCTTCATATTTTTGATTGTAATTGTATTTGACCCACTAGCAGTAGCACTTATTATCGCTTTTAATGGTTTAATTGAAACTCCTAAGCAAAAACGAAAAAAGATTTTGACTGAAATGATGGAAAATGACCAAAAATTAGGTTTGTATGAGGTATATGGTGATACAAAAGAAGATATAGTGGAAAATATTTCACAAAATATAGAGGATAGTGGAAAAAATTCACCAATTGAAGAAAAATTACCTAATTTAATATGGGAAGAATTCATGCATCCCGATTATCCATGGAATAATAAAAAACTTTGGATTAATAACCCAAAAGCAGTTCAATATTGGTTAAATTCAAAAAAAGGCACAGTGCGTGAACTAAATAGAATGAAAAACGATATTGAAAATATAAAAACTTATTAATTTATTTGGTATTCTAATATTTTTTTAGTATATTTGGATATAAAATCTAAAAATATTATTATGAATTTAGGATATGCATGTATTAATATGACAATGGGTAAGAAAGTTACTACTAACCGAACTATGGTTAAAAAAACATTCGAATCGAAGGGTTTAGATTATATTTCTGAACTTGCATTACTTAATGCAAAAGATATTATTAAAATTTTAGAGTGGAATAGAATGAATGGAATTAAATTCTTTCGTCTATCATCTGCTCTTATTCCGTGGGGCGATAATATTGATTTAACTCAACTAAAAGATTATAAAGAGATTAAAAGTGAGCTAAAGAAAGCAGGTGATTTTGCAAAGTATTGGGATATCCGTATTACATCACATCCTGGTCCATTTGTTGTATTAGTTTCACCAAAAGAAAGTGTAGTAGCGGCTGCAATTGCGGATTTAGAATTGCATGGCAAAGTATTCGATATGATGGGGTTATCTAAAACTCATTACAATAAGATTAATATCCATTGTAATGGTGTCTACGGAGATAAAAAATCTGCAATGGATAGATTCATCAAAAACTTCCAAAGACTCTCTAAATCAGTACAAAAACGACTTACAATAGAGAATGATGATAAAGCATCTATGTATTCAGTTAAAGACCTTATGTATATTCATAAAATAATCAAAACTCCTATCGTTTTTGATTATCATCACCATCAATTTTGTACCGGCGATTTATCCGAACAATCAGCATTAGAATTAGCAGTATCAACTTGGCCAAAAGGAATTACACCCGTTGTACATTATTCGGAATCAAAAGCATTACACGAAAATAATTCAAAAGAAAAACCACAAGCACACTCCCTTTATATCAATACGTTACCTAACACATATGGTGAAGATGTGGATATTATGGTTGAAGCAAAAGCAAAAGAATTAGCAATATTACCCTTTTTAAAATATCAAACAAATGAAAAAATACTCACTATACATAGGGAGATGGCAGAACTGGCATAAAGGACACGAGTGGTTAATTAACCAACAACTAACTCAAGGTAAAAACGTTTGGGTTGCAATTAGAGATGTTCCACAAGATGAGAATAATCCTAAAACTGCACAACAAATTTTAAAAGAACTATCACATGAACCTTTCTTTACAAATAATTTTGATAAAATTTTATTATCTATTATTCCCGATATTGAAAGTGTGAATTATGGTAGAGGAGTGGGGTATGATGTAATATATCACGAACCACCAACTGATGTGGCAGCAATTAGTGGAACTGCTATTAGAACCGGCCATATGACGCCTGATGGAACTATTACCTATGATGAAACCAAAGGATAATGATAGTAGAGCGTAAAAGACACATTGCTAAAACCATTTCATATCGAATTTTAAGTACCGTAATTGGATTCTTATTAATGTGGTTGATAAGTGGTTCAATTAAAGTTGGAGCAGCATTTGGAGTAGCAGAATTGATTTATAAACCCATTCAGTATTATATTCACGAGAGAGTATGGTATAAATGGATTAAATATGGCTTAAAAAAATAAATTATGGAAAACCAAGGTAAAACCCCGAAACAAACTAAATTTTCAGAAGATGCATCATTCTATTCACTAATAGGATTGTTGATAACTTTACTAATTACAATAATATTAAAATAAATATGAAATTAATCGTAGACAAAAGCTCAAATGGATTAACCAATCCAGATTTTATAAAATATCTAAAAAAGCCTGTACCAAAATCAGAATTAACGCAATTTGAAGCAGATATATTAAGAGATACTCTATTTGCCGCATTAAAGGGTATGGGTGGTGTTGGCTTATCCGCAAATCAAATTGGAGTTAACAAACGAGCTTGTGTTATTAAAGTTAATGACACGGAATTATTTTTATTAAACCCCATCATAACAGAACGTTCTAAAGATGGATTTTTATTTTATGAAGGATGTTTATCTATCCCATCAACAATGGAAAAGCCTGTAAGAACTATTAGAGCTAACTATATTGTAGTACAAACCGATAATTTGGGTGAAATTCGATTTGAGATAAACCCAGAAGAAGATAGAGCTGGAGATAAAGTATCTGAAGATACTATGAAAACAGTCATTGTTCAGCATGAAATTGACCATTTAGATGGTATTACCATAAAAGATAGAGTTTATTCAACGACTGTTGTTAAAAAGCAAGATTATGGTAGAAACGATAAAGTTATAATGAAATCACCCGATGGCGAACTCATCGAGGTTAAAGTTAAAAAAGCAAACAATTATTTTTTACAAGGATATGAAATAGTATAATATGGAATTAATAATAATAATTTTAGTTGTATTTTTAGCAGGAGCTGGATACACTATATGGAATCTTCTTAACAAATTAGAAAAATATGAAGATTTTTTAGAAGAAGAAACAAAAAGAAACGAAGCATTGCTGGAAGCATTACGAGAAATAGATTCTCGTGAAATGTTTGAGAAGGATGATGAAGTAGGTTCTATATTTTATCAAATAAAAGAAACTATCGAAAGATTCAAACAATTCAATTAAAAATGCCAAGAAAAGCCAAAAGTAAACAATACTTTACAAAAGATACAGAAGATGCTATCGTAGAATATAACTCAACAGAGGACCAAAGAATTAAAGATAGAGTTTATAGGGATAGAATTAAACCAGCATTTGATAAACTTGCGGAAATAGTTTATAACAAATGGAAATTTACATATTTTGATGATGACCCACAAGACGTAATGTGTGAGGTTGTTGCATTTATGATTGAAAAGATTCATATGTATAAAGCTGGAAAAGGTAAAGCATTTAGCTACTTTACAATTGTGGCAAGAAATTATCTTATTTTAAATAACAATGCAAACTATAAGAGATATAAGAATACGGATGTAATATCATCCTTACCAACTAATTGGGATACTGAAAATAATTGGGCAGAAGAAGTTCGTAATGATGAATATAGAACTTTTAATGATAGAATGTTATTGTATTGGGATACGCATTTAGAAAACTATTTTCAGAAGAAAAGAGATATTCAAATAGCAGATGCAGTATTAGAATTATTTAGAAGAGCAAATTATATTGAAAGTTTTAACAAAAAATCATTGTATCTACTTATTAGAGAAATGACTGGCTTTCCAACTCATTATATAACTAAAGTTGTTAATAAAATGAAAGAAAAGCAAATGGCACTTTATAATGAGTTTGATATGAATGGCGATATAAAAATTTAATATTATGGTATCATTAGGTATTTCTGCATTTTATCACGATTCTGCGGTATGTTTATTTGAAGATGGTAAAGTTATAGCAGCAATTGAAGAAGAGAAATTATCCGGCATTAAACACGATAATTCTTTTCCAATTAAAGCAATCAAATGGGTTTTAGAATATTCTAAAAAAACAATATCAGATATTGACACTATATGTTGGTACGAAGACCCGCAATTAAAATATGATAGAGTAAAGAATACTTTAGGTAAACATTGGTGGAAAAACAGAAAGAATTGGAAAGCATTTAAAGAAGATTTTGAAAGTAAAGAAGGAAACTTAACTACATACTTAGCTAATAAACTAAATTTTGTAGGTAACATTGAATATGTAAAGCACCATTATTCTCACTTAGCATTTTCATACTACACATCACCATTTCACGATGCAATTGGCATATCAATAGATGGTGTTGGTGAATGGGAAACTGCATTAGCAATAAAATGTAAGGATAATCAATTCGAAGAAATAAACTCACTATTATTCCCCAACTCATTGGGATTAGTATATTCTACTATAACTGCTTATTTAGGATTCAAACCAAATAATGGTGAATATAAAGTTATGGGGTTAGCACCATATGGTGATGCATCAAAATATAAGCATGTGTTTGATAAGATGTTTAGATTTGATAGAGAAGGTGTTATTCAAATAAATCAAAAATATTTTACCTGGCAATACTCTAATACTGATATGTACACATATGATTTGGTAAAACTAATTGGTACAGAACCAAGAGAACCCGAATCAAATATAGAACAACATCATATGGATTTGGCAGCAGCTTTACAAAAATGGTATGAGAGTTGTTTTTACTTCTTTGTAAATAATTGTATGCAACAAGCTGATACGGCTAATTTAGTATTAGGTGGCGGTTCTGCTTATAATGGAACTGCTAATGGTAAAATACAAAAACATACAGCAGTTAACGATTTATGGATACCATTTGCTCCATCAGATGCAGGTTCTGCGATTGGAGCTTGTTTATATCATTGGCATAATATATTAGATAATCCAAAAGTAATAGGAGGTGATAATCAATCACCATATTTAGGACCTGAATGGAATAATAAAGAAATAACTGATATTATTCTAAAAAATAGAAATAAAGATAATAGATTAAATGAAATGTATTACGAATCAAGTAGTATGTTATGTAGCGAAGTTGCAAAATTAATTAATGATGGTAATATAGTTGGTTGGTTTCAAGGTAGAACTGAATTTGGTGCAAGAGCATTGGGAAATCGTTCTATATTAGCTAATCCACATCTATCGGATGTTAGGGATAGAATTAATAAGGTTGTTAAAAAGAGAGAGATGTTTAGACCATTTGCTCCATCAGTAATAATTGAAGATTATGAAAAATACTTTACATCTGAATCAGAAGTTCCTTATATGAATCAAGTGGTTAAAGTTACCGATTATAAATCAATACCATCAGTAACACATGTAGATGGTTCGGCTAGAATTCAAACTGTAAGACAAGAATCAAACCCACTATATTATAATTTATTAAAGGAATTTGAAAAGATAAGTGGTACTCCTATATTATTAAATACTTCTTTTAACCTAAGAGGACATACTATGACAAATGACCCACAAAAAGCAATTTGGACATTCCTTAATTGTGATATGGATTATTTAGTATTGGGTAATTATTTAATAAGTAAATAATTATTAGTACATAAACGAACAATATGAGCGCAGAATTTAAATTATTTGATGGTAAAAATTTATCATCACTATTCAAAGATATATACGATAATCAACAAAGTAAGAAGAAGAATATTTCAGAGATGATTGAATCTCTTCGTAAGTTGATTAAAAATGTAGGAGAAGCAACTGTACTTGCTCCAATTATAAGAGATTTAATTGATACATCCGTTAAAAACGATGACCACCTAATTAAACTTGCAACAATTGCACAAAGATTAGCATCAGCCGAAGCTAAAGGCATCGGTGAAGATGGTTGGTTGAGTGAAAGTGAAAAGAGTCAATTATTGAATGATTTAGAAGATACAGTCAATGAAATTGATAAAAAGAACGAAGAAAAATTGGTTGATATTCAAATAGAATTGGATGAAATTAAATCTAAAATTTAATGAGCGAAATAAAATCATATTTAGCAACAGTAGATAAAGTATTTCCGGTAGATGTTGAATTTAATAAAAACGAAACCGGCGAAGATGCTGATTTTGTATCTGTTTATAATAAAAATAAAGATTTTTCGGATAAAGATGCTAGAATGTATGGAGCTATAACTTTTATATATCCAGATATGACTACCGAATATTATGCTTATCCATTTGATAAGAATAATTTCACAATGCCAATTAAAGGAGAAACTGTGGTGGTATTAGAAATAGATAAATCTAATGTATTTTGGTTACCATATTCAGTAACACCATATTCGAATTATAGAAGAGATTACGTTACATATACACAATTAAAACCTACGGATAATACTAAACCACAATCTTCTACTGAAGGTGGTAAGAATCTTAGAGAAACTAAAGATTCAGGAGGAGCAACAAATACAACCAATACAGACAATAGTAAATCTGATTATAAAGTAAATGAAAAAATTAAATTCTTAAAACCAAAGCAAGGCGATACTATCATAAGTGGTAGAGTTGGTAATACTATTCGTTTTAGTGAATTTCATTTAACAGAAGATGGTAAAACTTCATCTCCTGGCATATTCATTCGTAATAAACAAAACCCAGAATTAGATTCTAAAAAAATTGGTGAGTTAATAGAAGAAGATATTAATAAAGATGGCACATCAATTTATATAACTTCAAATAAAGTTAAAGTTCCATTTAAAGAAGAAGTTAAAAAAGAAAAAAAAGGATTTAAAGATTATCCAAATTCTAAAGATTTAAGTGGAGACCAACTATTTGTAAATTCAGATAGAATAATACTATCTGCAAAAGCTAAGGAATTTATAATATTTGGTAAGGGAAATACTGGTGTAATAACCGATGGACAATATTCGGTAGATGCTGAAAAGGATATTTATTTACATACCAATAAGAGTGTAACAATACATTCCGCCGGCTCAAACCAAATCTTTTTAAATTCAGAAAATGGTAAAATATATTTAGGAAAAAATAAAGGAGAAGGTGCAGCTGGTGCAGATGTACAAAAGATGGTATTGGGTGGTGAGTTAGTTAAATTAATGGGAGAACTTATAGATGAAATAACAAAGCAAATATATGCAACTCCCGTTGGACCAACTTCACCCGGTCCCACAAATGTAGCGGCTTTTAAAGCTATAAAAGGAAAACTAAATACAATGTTATCCGCTAAAAACTATTTAAGTAAATCATAATGTCTTGGACACTATTCAGAATAAACGTTTTAAAATCTATGGTATCCTTCCAATTTTCAAAGGATATGGATTCATTTGCCGATTTCTACGCAACTGAATATGATAGATGTATAAAACGAGGTGGTGATATGATATATGGAGTTCCTGTTATGAATGGTAACGTTAGTGGAATGGCTGATGTTATTAAACGGGCACTTAAAAAAGGACAAGATTCGGATGGTGAAAATTTTAACATATTACAAGAAATATATCCATCTGCATTTGATGCATATTGGATGGGAGCAGAAATGGCTCCAATTCCAAATCCACTATTAAAACCAGGAGGGTGGCCTTCAACGCCACCTGCACCCGGCGCAATTATGAATATTGGACCTAATCCAATAATGTTAATCGCATCTGCTGCTAAAAATAAAGCTGAAGTAGAAGCTCTTAAAGCATTAGAGGATGCATTGAAATCGGCAACAATTAATATACCACCATTTGGTGAATTAAATGTTTACGAAACACTTCAAAAGATATTAAAAAACGAACCATTGGATATTAAAATATCAAACCATCCCATCGTAAAAGCAGCTAAAGATATATTTCAAAAATTAAAAACAGCTAAGAAGAAAAAGCCATCTATTGGTTCTCAATTAAAGAAAGCAATTAAATTCCCATTTCCAGAATTTCCAAAGAAAAAAGAAATTATAGAAAAAGCTAAAAATAAATTATTAGATGTAGCCGTTGAAGAAATAAAAAAACAATTAATGGCTGCCATTGAAGAAGCAATACTTGCACCAATTCAATCAGCTATACAAACGGCGGTAGCATTATCAAATAGTATTCCATCACCAAAACCAACTCCTGCTCAAATTAAAAAATATATAAAGGATACTATTAATGGCTTGGTGCCAGATATATCACTACCTGGTATTAGTATTCCAAAAATACCAACAAAGGAAGAATTGAAGAAAATGATAGAAGATGCTATCCCAACCAAAGAAGAATTACTGGCAATGGCTTATGATTTGATTAAAGATAAAATACCCAATATTCCAAATATATTTTTTATACCACCAACTATAAAGTTTTCATTTCAGACTAATATAATGATTAATCCATTTATTAATGTGGCTAAAACGCATTTAATGGGTGTTAGTGGTATAATGTCGGTTATGGCACAATATCCACCACCCGCTCCACCAGCTCCGGCTATACTAAATTGGACTGGGTATAAAATCATTGGATAATACAATTGTATTAAATTTATTCTTTCAATATTTATTATAAACATACACAAATTACTATGGATTCAAAATTATTAGTAGGTTTAATTAAGGAGGTTGTTAAAAACGAAGTAAAACAACAAGTTAAAGAAGAATTAGCTAAGTTAATTAAATCTGGTGCGGTTACATTAAACTCCCAAAGAAAAACTACATCTCCTACATTAAGAGAGGTTTCGGAAAGTACAACTCCGAATGTTAAAAAACAACAACCAATTCTACAACAACAAAGACCTCAAATCAAAAAGGAATTTACAAAAGACCCAATGATTAATGAGATTCTTAATATGACACAACCATTTACATCAGAGCAACGTAAAGAAGGCGCTCAATCGGTTGGAAGTGTATTAGATATGATTAAGCCCGAATTAAGGGTTGATGAGAGTGAGTGGGAAACGTTGGATTATAGAGATATGGATATACCATCTAATACTCCAAACTTTGAATCAACGGGCGATGGACTACAAGATGCTACCATAAAGGCATTAACAAGAGATTATTCAGAATTAGTAAAGAGATTTAAATAATGGCAATAGAGCTTGGTAAAGTAAATGTAACCGATTTAGTTGATAATAATTATAAGGTATTAGGAATTGGAATAAATAGAAGTTCCGATTCAAATGGTGTCTTTGCGGTAAATTATACTACTTTATCTCAAGCTAAAGATAATTTAATCAATTTAATACTAACTAAAAAGGGAGAAAGATTAATGCAACCCAATTATGGATGTGATGTATGGAAAGCATTATTTGAACCATTAGATGGGAATGTAATAGAAACATATATAGAAAATTCAATCATTGAAGCAGTATCTATTTGGTTATCATATTTAAATATAGATACTATCGTATTTGATTACGATGAAAATGATATAGATAATAATAGAATAGCTTTGGATATTAAATTTTCATTAGTTTCAAATCCAAATCTTTCAGAATCAGTACAAATAACTGTAAATAATTAATAATGGCAATAAATCCTATTAAAAAAACTTTTGGAAATAAAAGAACTTTAAATTATTTAGGGAAGGATTTCGATTCTTTCAAAAAAAATCTTATTGACTATACCAAAACGTATTTTCCAAATGTATATTCGGATTTTAATGAAGCATCTCCTGGTATGGTATTTATTGAACAGGCCGCAGCTTTGGGAGATGTACTTGCGTTCTATCAAGATACTCAATTAAAAGAATCAATGTTAGCACATGCTACCGAACGTAAGAACGTTTTAGCATTGGCACAATCTATGGGATATAAACCAAAAGTTACATCTCCTGCTATTACAACTGTAACATTATATCAATTAGTTCCCGCAAAAGGAGCACCCAACTATGAGCCAGATTCAACATATTATCTTAAAATAAAAGATGGTATGGAAATAGAATCATCAACGAATAGTTCTATAACATTTATAACAACAGACGGAGTTGATTTTGCAAATGAAACGGATAGAGAAATTGATGTATATGAGAGGGATGCGAATGGTGTACCATTACAATATTTAATTAGTAAAAAAGCAAAAGCAATTTCTGGAAGAGAAGTGGAAACTACTATTTCATTTGGTGCATATGAGGAATATCCTGTTACAAATTTAGATGATACAAATATTATACAAATAACAAATGTAACATCTATTAATGGTACAAAGTGGTATGAAGTTCCATATTTAGGACAAGAAAGTGTATTTGTAGAACAACCCAATACTGAAGTAAATGGTGGAGATTTAAATAATTCAGTTTCAGTTCCATATATTTTAGAAGTACAAAAAGTACCATATAGATTTTCTACAAAAGTTAATTCAGATAATACTATTTCATTACAATTTGGTAGTGGCGATGTTTCAATGCCGGATGAGCAAATATTACCAAATCCTAAAAATGTAGGATTGGGGTTAGCAAACTCTATAAACAGATTAAATCAAGGAATTGACCCATCTAATTTTTTAAAAACAAACACATTTGGTATAGTTCCAACTAATACCAGTTTAACTGTAAAATATTTAGTTGGTGGCGGAGTCGCATCCAATATAAATCAAGGTGATTTAGTTTCAATTCGTAAAATTGAATTTGAAGAAGATTTGTTATCATTTAGTACCGATGAAGCACGTAATCTTTATAACACAATAAAGGGAACAATTGCAGTTGAAAATTTAGAAGCAGCAGTTGGAGGAAGGGGCGCAGAATCAATAGAAGAAATTAGACAAAACGCATTAGCAATGTTTGGTTCTCAAAATAGAGCAGTAACTAAACAAGATTATATGGTAAGAGCATTATCAATGTCTGAAAGATATGGTAGTGTTGCAAAAGTATATGTTAGTGCAGATGGTGAAATTGATAATAATTCTCCTGCATCTATTTTAGCATCTCCAAATAATATTGCAGAATTTGTGGGTATAGTAGAAGAATTACAGGGTAAAACTAAGTTAGAAATACAAACCGAATTAGTAAAATACCTAACACAAAAGAAAACAGCAATAGCTGAAGTTAATAATCCATTTGCAATTAATATGTATGTATTGGGGTATGATGTTAATAAGAAATTAACACAATTAAATCAGGCTATTAAGCAAAATCTTAAAACCTATTTAGGAGAATACCGAATGATGACTGATGCAGTTAATCTTATAGATGGATTTATTGTAAATATAGGATTAGATTTTGAAGTTATATGTTATTCCAATTACAATAAAAGAGAAGTAGTTACCAATTGTTTATCACAAATACAAGATTATTTCAATATAGATAATTGGACATTCAATAAACCAATTAACATTTCAGAAATAGAATTAATATTAGCAAATGTAGATGGAGTAATGAGTGTACCATCTGTAAAGATTTCAAACCTATGTGGTGGTGATGGTAATTATTCACCAAATAGATACAATATAGATGAAGCAACTAAAGGAAAGATTGTCTACCCTTCTTTAGACCCTTGTATCTTCGAAGTAAAATATCCTAATAAAGACATAAAAGGAAGAGCTCTATAATATGCATAAATTATTCACATCGTCATTTGACGCAAGTATATATCTTCAACAACCTGAACAAAACGCAGGTAGAGATGAGATATTAGAAGTAGGTAAACTTTATTATGGTTCTTCGAAAGATATAGCAAGAACTTTAATTAAATTCGATGTAGCTAATATGGGAATCCCAAGTGGTTCTATTATTTATTTAAACTTAAAATCATCCCAAGCGGAAGAAATTCCATTAGAATACACAATTCATGCTAATGCAGTTTCTCAAAGTTGGAATATGGGAACTGGCACTAAATTTGATAATATAACATCAAATGGAGTTAGTTGGTACTATAAAAATGGAATTGATAAATGGATGGATTATGTTGTAACACCAAATTCATATGCAAGTGGTTCTGATACCGGTTCAATTTCAAATGGTGGTGGTGGTACTTGGTACACTGCATCTATGGCATCTCAATCTTATAGTTATGAAGATGCTGATATTAGAATGAATGTGACGGGTATAGTTAATTTATGGTTAAGTGGTTCTATATCAAATAATGGATTTATATTGCATCATAGTTTAACTGCAGAAAATAACGAATTGGATTATGGTGTATTAAAATTCTTTTCTAAAGAAACAAATACAATATATGAGCCTAAATTAGAAGTAGTTTCGAATGATAGTTTATTCGTAACAGGAAGTTTAACATCAGTAACGGGTTCAGCACAAGAAGGATATAAAGTAGTTTTAACTAATTTGAAATCAACATATCCGGCAAACGAAACCATTAAGGTAAGAGTTAAGGGTAGAGATATGTATCCATTGAAAACATTTGGAACAGGTTCATTTGCATATGACCAAAATAAATATTTACCATCCGGTTCATCATATTATCAATTAGAAGATTATAAAACAGGAGAGGTAATATATCCATTTGGTCAATATACACAAATAAGTTGTGATTCTACATCAAATTATTTTAATATGAGTTTAAACTCATTACCGATTAATAGAACTTATGAATTAAAAATTAAAATTATCGAAAGTGGTATATCTACTATTATAGATGATAAATTAATTTTTGAAATAGAATAAAATGACAGCATTAGAGGCAATTGCACAAAAATTAGAAGAAAAAAGAAAATCAGATTTAGAATCAATATTATCTATCTCTGGCTCTCAAGCTATTGCCAAAAATCAATATGGTGTTACGGTAGTTAATGAAAATAATATTGCATCATCTTTAGTATTTAAAGAATTAGTTAAGCCAAAATATGATGAAATTGAATTATTAAAAGCTATTGATGTAAATGTTAGAGAACTTAGACCAGATATTCCTACTAAAAATTTAAATTTAGTTCCTAAACCATTATATGATGAAGAAGTACTTCAAAATGAAGATTTAAGAAAACAAGTGGCTGATTTAAATGTAGAAGTATCTAATTTAAACTCAACTATATCAGATTTAGAATCACAAGTACAATCTGAAATAAATAATAGATTGGCAATTGAACAAACAAACGATGCATTAGTTAATCAACTAAATACATTAGTACAAACTATTGATGATTTTGCTTTACAAATCCAAAACTCATTACAAAAATCAGTAGAAGAAAGTATTCTTAGAGCATCATTACAATCCCAAAATACCGGTTTTAAAGCACAAATACAGGCATTGATTAAGCAAATTGATTCATTGAATTCAATTATAGAAGGATTACAATCCCAATTAGGAGCAGTACAAAATCAACAAGCAATTGTACAAGGAACACAAGCACAAGCTATGGCAGCTGGAGCAGATGTTGTTAATGAAGTAGCCATTGTTAAGTTAGGACCAAAAGAAGATTCAAATGCATTGGATTTATTTGCTAGATTCAGTGCAACAGGTGCACAGCAATGGAAAAATGGAAGTACATTATCAATAACTAATAACGATAAACAACCGATATCTGTATCAATTACAAATAAAAATCCAAAAGATAGAGAATTTTATAAAATACCTACAAAAAGTTTTAATATAGAAGCTGGTGGGCAAAAAGATATAGAATTTACACTAAATATAGGAGCAGTTAATGATTTAGATTCTCGTAAAAAAGGAGGATTGTTTAATGGTAAATCACATTCTGCGGAATATAAAGATGGTTCATTAAAAGTAACAATAACACGTTCTGATGGAACTGCTAAATCAAAAGAATACACCGCCGGCTTTGGTAAATATCACCCAGATTCATACTAACATATTATGAGTATTAAAAAATATACAAATATAGATAATATAAATAATAATTCAGAAAATGCAGGACAATTTTTGCAAACTGAAGATTTATTTATTGTAAGTCAAAATCAAATAGAAGATACCGATTTTGGCGATTGTAAGTATGATGTAATGGAAGTTTCTGTTTATGATATTAATAATAACTTATTACCTCAAAAAAGTGGAAATAATGTTGCTTATATTAAAACTGGCGATATTAAAAACTATATGTATAGCCTTACAAATAAAGGTGGACAAAAAGAATTGGCAATTGATATTGAAAAGTTACTAAATGATTTAGGGTTTACAAATGGAATTCTAAAAGTTAACGTTAACTTTGTTAGAAATAAAGTAGGTAGTGATAATGAATTAACAAAAGTGTGGGTACACGAAATATCACCATCAAGAACTGAAATTAGAATATTACCATTAAAAACAAAAAATAGTAATATTAATAATATAACTAATAAAGAATTTACCAATATAAATAATTTAAATAAGGATTTTAAATATTATAAAAAAAATATATTAGATTCATTAGATTCATTTGAAGTAACTTATTTAGAATCAATAACATCATTAATGGTTAATCGGTTTGGTAAAGATTTTGAATCTATTTTGCGTAAAGATTTTGGATTATCTAATTTTAGTGCTTTCAAAAAAAGAATATTTTTAGATTTTAAAACAAGCGTAGCATATTGGTTGACAAATAAAGAATACATTATTTCAGAATCAAACTATGGAAAGCCTTCTATAATCAGATTTGAAGATTGTGAGCAGTATGAGTTTAGTAAATTAAAATTAGAAATTCAAAATATTTTAAGAAATTGTATAGATTATAATACAAAAACTTTAAATAGAAGAAGTATCAATATAAAAGTATTGCCAAAAGAATTTGAAATTACCGAACTTAAAAAAGAAATAAAAGATTTAGTTGGTAATATAGTAATAAATGATAGTAAAGTTAGAAATGTTTATAATCCACAAAATATTAAATTGGATGTTAAAGGT
>Ga0208311_1000076_pt1 | contig 28706 bp, 23 predicted proteins | sample Colrivmet1562A02_FD_187683 | JGI IMG/M metagenome (GOLD analysis project Ga0208311, IMG submission 187683) | Estuarine microbial communities from the Columbia River estuary - metaG 1562A-02 (SPAdes) (version 2) | ecosystem: Environmental > Aquatic > Marine > Intertidal zone > Estuary | place... | reverse complement strand
CTGGAACCTTTCAGGGAATATAAATTTGGATACCAAGTCTATGCAGATTACCAATATGAATTTAGCGCTTAATCGAAATATGCATTGTTGGGCATTAAGCTTCTTTTGGACACCAATCGGAGGGAATAAAAGTTTTTTATTGAGTATCCGAAATACCTCTTCTTTGTTTAGAGATGCGAAAATCGATGTTCGTAAACCTCCTGCCTTTTTTTAATTATTCTCCGTCGTTATAGAGCAGGATTTTTGGACCAACTACCATTCGAATCGTCGTGATACGCCTGTTAGGATTATTCTTTTGTTTATCGTCATATATTGAAGGAGGTAGCATTTCACCTTTTCCTTCGAATGAAATTTTAAACGACAACTTCCATTTTACATCTAATGTATTTAGTTGTTTTTCAAATTCTGTTGCTACCGATTTTGCCCGTGCCTCAGAAAGTTCTTGATTTCGGAGGGCTCTTGTTTTTTCGTCCCCTGCTCCCTGTTTATCTGAATACCCGGAAATAATTAATATGGTTGAAAAATCTTCATCTGCAAAAATATGTTCATTGTGATGATCTAAGTAATTACCCCATGATACTATGTCGGACTTAATACTATCTAACATTACTGTTATCAATTTTTTCCCTTCGGCACTAATTACAGCACTTCCAGTATCAAAACTAATATCTGCAGAAATATTTTTAATTTCTTTATTCGCGGTAATTAACTCCCCGAGAGGAACCACATACACATAAAGTAAATCATTAAGTTCTTTTGCAAGTCTCAATGCCGTTTCATGCCCATCTGGCGTATATGGATCCGTTTGATTCAGGGCAAGGATAATTTCTTCTGTGCGCTTAAGTAAGCGTGTTAACTGCTCGTCAATTTCTTTTATCCGTTCTGAGGAATCTATTGAATAGAACATTTTCTGTTGTTCTTTGAGCATTTGCAATGCCTGTTCAGACTTTTCAATCTCCTCCGCTAAACTTTTTTCACGTTCCGCTTGTCTTCTATTAAACGCATTAACCTCAGTTTCTCCTTGTTCCCCATGAAAAATGGTTGTTTTATATTTTGGTTTAACCAAAACCCCACTGTCTTTACAAGAAAACAATAAGGTGAATAGCGCAAATGCGAAGCCTAGGTAGTAGCGTTTCATAGCTATGAATTTTAACTAAGATACAATTATTGAGGCACTTGGTGAATTGACTTACCATAAACATAAGTGAACTTAGCTCCAAAAAAAATAACCTGAGCCGAATAAAACACCCATGCCATCAATATGAACATGGAACCTACAACGTCTCCTTTCCCTAAGAAAAAATAATTTTGGAGATAATATTTGATAATGACTTGACTAATGAACAATAACAGGGATGTAAGTAAGGCTCCTTTAAACGCTAGCTTCCATGCAATGCTCCCGTCATGAACAAATTTAAAAATAAACGCAATAATCAGAAGGTTCATAAGCATTGAGAAGATGTGGTGAAAAAGGATAAATCCAATATGAATATTTCCAATGGTAGATGAAAGCCAATTCTCTATAAAACTAAAAGCAAAAATTTGAATGAAATAAGATAAAAATATCACGAGTGCAAAAAGGGCTAAATACGCCAAAGACAAAAACCGGAATTTTAAAATATCCATCACCAGATTCAATTTCTCTCGTTTTCGTTTTTGAATGTTAAAGAAATCATTCATGCTATATTTCAATGACACCATAAATGCGGAACAGGAATAAAGTAAAGCCAAAATCATGACGATATTCAGTGTAATTGATTTCGATTGATTATTTAATTTTTTCAAATACTCGGTAAAAATGGAAATGTCTTCAATACCGATGTTTTTTTCAAAAATTGAAGTAATCGCATTAATGCATATTTCTTCTCCGAAGATCTGTCCGAAACTGATAACGGTTAAATAGAGTAAGGGTATTAAGGCAAACAAGGTATAATAAGACAAGGCAGCTCCGTGAAAAAACGCACCTTCTTCAAAAAATTCAGTAATTGAACTTTTGAAAATGACCCAAAGAGATTGCTTTGATTTATTTTTCATGAGTAGGTAAAATTTTTATTAGCTTCGGTAATGGGGTAAGGCTGTATAATATTACCATTTCAGATTTATCTGTATAAAAATAATTAATATAAACCGTACCATTGAAAAAGCATTGAGACAATTCCAGGGGAATACCATCAGGCGTAATGGTATAAAACCCAGGTCGAAAACGAAGTAACTCTCCCTGCCAACGCACACTATTAACCTCACCAAACCATTGAGCTTCTTTCAAATTATCTAAGGTTAAAAACCGTTCCATCGGTGTGAAAAAAGTAGAGAGCTTGCCCTTCTTTAAAAAAGCCATCTTATTGCATAAACCTAACATGTCTTGCGAATCATGAGAGACTAAAATGATACAAATCTTTTCCTTTTCTTTAAGTGTAAATAGTAAGTTGACTAATTTATGTTTCAATGTACCATCTAAATTTGAAAAAGGTTCATCCAAGAGTAACCAAGTCGGTTTTGTTGCTAGTGCCCGAGCCAAGGCCAATCGCTGTTGTTCACCGCCCGATAAGGTAAGTGCTTTCTCGTTTTTAACGGTTTGAAGGCCTAATAACTTAATTAAATAATTCACGCGGCGTTCACGTTGAATTGGTGCCCAATTAAGAATTGATTCTCGAATATTTTCAATGCACGTATGATATAAATCAAGCCTATAATCTTGTGCGACGAGCGCGATGCCTGGATGCCCAGGAATTAACCGTTGAGATGCCCTTGGCAGTTTACGTTCATCAAGGAATACATCACCTGAAGTTTGATCAAGTGTACCCGCTAAAATTTTTAGAAGACTCGACTTACCTTCCCCACTATTTCCTGCAATACCATAAATCGTATTTGGATCAAAACTCGCGTTAATCCGATTTAATATTTGTCGATCTGTATGATAGCTGAGCGATAAATCCCTAGTCTCTAGCATGAGCAACTAATTGAATCGGAAAATCATGATTAGCAATATAAATTCCAGTTATAGGATTTGCAAAAGGTTCGCTGTCCTTGAGCTCTACTAACATATGAATATCTTGATCATTTGAGGTTTGCGTAACCCGTTCAATTAACTGATTTGAAATAGCAAATTGTGCTTCTGAACCATTAATCAAACTAAGAGTGATCACCGTCATATTTGGAATAGCAAATGAGAAATCGCCTCCTTTACTCTGCGTACCTTTCAACTGATATTCCCCGTGTTCTGCCACTGAAAACGTTAGGACATTATGCACCGCAAACTCATCTTCCCAATGATAGCGATGGTTATCTTCAGTTTCATTTCCATGATGAAGGGTATTGGCAAGATCTTCAGAAAAAAGATCATTTAAATGAGCACATGTGAAATGAAAGGATGGCATAAAAATCGAATTAATTTAATGCGAAATTATTAAATTCAATTCACCAAACACACGTTGATCCTTGATGAACAATTTAATGTGGAGAATAAACCCATTATTTTCTCTTTAAAAATCATGTAAAATACTAAATTCGAATTATGAAATTACTTACACTTGCCTTATTCATCACCAGTGCCATTGGTATTTTTGGTCAGACCAAATTAACTGCTTCCGAAAAAACAAATTATACGCGCCACCTTAATAAAGGAATAGAAAGTTTTAATGCCGGTAGAACGAATGAAGCGATTGAATCCTTTAAACGCGCTGAAGCCCTTGATGCTGAAGCATGGAAACTGAATTATTGGATGGCTGCATGCCACTATGAATTAACTAGTTTTAATACAGCGCAAAGCTATATTGATAATGCAATACGTAATTTAAGTGAAACCGAGGAGGCCGATGCGGAGTTTTACGAATTAGTAGGGAAAATAAACCATCGACTCGGTAATGTTGAAACTGCTATTACTGCCTACAAAAAAACAGCTATTTTAATGGGAAATAAAATGGCTTTATCCTATGGAATCACGGCGAACATCGAGCAATGCGAACGAATGATTTCTGCAAAAAAACAAGGCTTTTCCTCTCTTAGAAAACCATTAGCATTACAATTAAATTCCCTTGAGGATGAATATGCCCCAATTTTATTAAAAGGTGGTGAAGTATTGTTTTTCACCGCACGTCGTCCTGAAACCACTGGTGAGAATTTAAATCCGGATGATTCCAAGTATTTTGAAGACATGTATCGAGCCAATTGGAATCCGATAACTATGGATTACGAAATGGATTATGAGTTTTTTAAATCAATTAATACCAATGGATTTGATGCCCTGAGTTTCGTTAATAAAGAGGGGACCTACGCCTTATTAACCGTTAATACGGCATACACTGAAAAAACCACAAAAAGTTCCGACTTATTCGAACTTTATTCTGATGAACCTTTCGATTGGTCAAGTCCTACCGTTTTAAAGGGTAAAGGGTTAAATACAGATTATTTTGAAGGAAGCGCTACACTCGCTGAGGGCGGTGAAAATGGTGCTTTTATGGTGTTTACATCGGATCGACGTGCTGATGTTTCTGGTTTAGATTTATTTAGCACGATTAAATCAGACCTTGGGTTTGGTCCTATCATTCCCTTACCTAAAGAAATTAATAGTGAAGGAAATGAAACAACTCCTTTTATCACATCCGACGGAAAGTTTCTATTTTTCAGCAGTGATGAACTACCAGGATTCGGTGGGTATGATATCTTTTATTCTATGTTTGAAAATGGATCATGGAGCACCCCAGTTAACTTAGGTCCAGAAATTAATTCCGTAAATGATGATACCCATTTCAATATAGATTTAAGTGCTAAAAAGGCGTGCTTTGCCTCAATGGCAGAAAAAGATGGGTATTACTCTTACGATTTATTTCAAGCGGACTTATCGACTGCAGCTTATCCGTTCATTGTTAAATAGTATTATTTAACGCGTAATTTCTTACGAACAAATTGATCTACATCATATTTGATGTAGGTTTCAAATCCACCTTTGAAGTTTGAAACTAAAGATAAGCGAGAAACATTTATATCATAAGCAAAACCAGCGGTAAGCGCACCATAGTTAACACCTGTTCGGATTACAATAGCATCTTTGAATCTGCTAAATAACCCTAGGCTGAAAGCTATTTCTTTTATGTTAGTAGTTTCCCATGAAGGCTTCACTATGATTTGCTTATATGTAACACCGTACAAAATCTCGTTTGACTTACGTTGTCGTTGATAATAGATTGCAGGCTGTAATACCCCTTGAGTTGAAATAATGTCAATGTTTCCATTAACAAAAGCCGAATATCGGATAGGTAAGGTTTGAATACTTGAATTGTAATAAGAATACCTTGGATTATTTACATGAAATGCCGAAAAACCTACTTGAAATCCTTTATCTGCAACATTCGTGGTTTTGCCGTTATTTGTTTGATAGGAATACACCCCACCAACTCCTAGGTCAAAGTAAGCGAAATTCTGTTCGTAAAAGGCTTCACCATTCGGAATTAACGGATTAAACGCGGTTCCATCATATTGCGTTCCCCACTGTCCTGCACCTGGATTGGTTGCACACTGACCAAAGGTTGTATTTAATCCAATAGCAACTCCACTGAATCGTGACACTTTTAATCGGTATGAAAAATTCACACCAACTGTACTTTGCGTGAAATGGCCATCTGCCATTCGATCATTGTAAAAATTAATCCCTGCACCAAGAGAACTATTAGCTCCTTTTAACGAGGACGTTAGCTTTCCATCTAAGGAAGCAGTAATGGTTTGAAATGGCGTTGCAAAACTACCGTATTGACTTCGATACATTGCAATTCCACGAAATGCAGAGGTAGACCCAGCTAATGCAGGATTCAATGTGAGCGGTGACAATTCCACTTGAGAGAAGTGAACATCTTGCGCATAAAGGGGCTGAACCCATAATGCGAGTATTAGTCCAAGGCATGTAATCGTTTCTTTAATCATACAATTTCTCATCTCACAAGGGTTACACTACCTGACCTATGTAACATAGAATCATCATACAGTTGTATATTCAAATCGTACACATAATTTCCTTCCTGCGCTGGACGCCCTTTATAGAAACCATCCCAAGCATTTTGAATCGATGTTGATTCAAATACCTTCTCGCCCCAGCGATCATACACCACAAAATTGAAATCATTTACACATACTTCTTTACCAAATACCCTTAGTTCATTATTGGCTTTTGGTCCGGTTCCGTTCGGACTAAAAATAGTAGGAACAAAATATTCACCACATAATAACTTAACTGTAACAAGTAATGAATCAGTTCCTGTACATCCATTATCATCCACAGCGGTAACATAATAAACACCAGTAGAATCAGGAGACACTAAGGGGTTAGGGCAATCATCACAAGAAAGTCCTTCCGAAGGTGTCCATAAGAAGCTTGTACCCAGGTTAACTGACGCAGTGAACGTAGTTCCAGGATTAATCACCGTATCATTCGGTTGTATAGACAATGCTAATCCATTAATTATACCAATCGTGGCACCCCATACAACAGAACATCCATTATCATCCGTTACCGTAACACTGTATGATCCGACGTTTAATCCACCAATACTGTCTGTAACTTGACTTCCTGGCGACCACAGATAAGCGTATGGTGCAGTTCCACCACTCACTGTAACATCCATTGTCCCAAGCAATTGTAAGTTACAATCAACCGGTGTAGAATCCCCGATAATAGCCATAGCATTTGGTTCAGTAATCGTCACGCTATTAACCACAACACAATTCAAAGCATCCACCACAACAATATTATAATTCCCTGGAGCTAAACCAGTAACGGTATCATTTGCTACACCAACAGGAGACCAAGAGAACACAAAAGGTGGGGTTCCCAAGGAATCTATTTGAACTGCTGCAGATCCATCTGCTGCTCCATTGCATGATACATTGGTAATATAATCGATACTTACCGCTGGTGCTTGCGGTGTGGGATTAACCGTGTAGGTACTTAATGAATTGGTGATGCAACCAGATTGGGTATCTTGAACATACAAGGTGTAAACTCCACCTGCAACGTTAGTAAATACCGTACTGGCTTGATAATTTGATCCATTTATTGAATACACATAACCTGCACCTATGGGAGCGGTTACCGATAAGGTACCCGTTGGTAGGGGACAAGTTGGTTGCACAACGGTTGCTGTGGGTGCCGGTGGAATGGTCAGTGCATTTGCAATGGATGCACTGGTACTAAACACTGAAGTACAACTTTGACTATTTGTTACGGTGAATAAATAACTCACACCCGCTGTCAATCCATTAAAAGTTGCCGTGGTTCCATTTCCTGTTTGCGAAAATGCCCCTGGTGACGCATTGATTGTCCATGTTCCTGTAGCTGGCAGGCCTGACAAACTTACAGATCCCGTGCTTGAAGCGCAGGTTGGATTTTGTATAGTTCCTACGACAGGTGCGCTCGGATTAATGGGCGCATTAACGAAAACATTATTTGAAGGCACAGAAGTACATGCTGATGAAACCAAGGTTACCGTAAACGTATAGGAACCAACCGGAAGATTTGGGAAAACAAAATTAGCGCCTAAACCCGTTTGAGTATAAGTAGTTGGACCAGGACCGGTAGCGGTTATTGTCCATTGTCCGGTAGTTGGCAAATTGGAAAGCGGTACGCTGCCAGTTGTGACACCTGGCGCACAATTCGGTTGCTGAACCAATCCCGCAATTGGTGCTGGTGGATTGGAAGGAATCGCATTAATATTAACTGTACTAGAAACAGCTGAAGTACATGGTACATTCGGCTCAATGTAAATGAATGTATACGCAGTACCCGGAGATAAATTACCTACGGTCGCTGTAGAACCTGTTCCTGATTGTGTTGGTGCTGGAAATGGAGGTGGTATGGGTGCACTAGAGGGAATCGCGTATAAATCCCAATTACCGCTCGGTAAACCGACCAAGGTAGCAGTCGCAGTAGCATTTGTACAGGTGGGTTGAACGAGGGTAGTAATAACCGGCGCAAGAGGGCATTGTGCTATGGAAACATTTAATGTTCCCAACCCAAGAAAACAAAATAAGAGGAAGAAGAATCGTAAATTTCTAATCATAAAGTACATTCAATACTCAATTGCACCATGTAAAGTTACACTAATATTCAAATATTTCCCAAAAGGGTAGTCTAAAATAGATTACGAAATAATATAACCATCGTTGCTTTTTAAAAAAAATCAGAACTTTACCCCATGAAAAATCGAACTATTTTCATGGAATTAGCCTATGACGGAACGGCCTATGCCGGGTGGCAAATACAACCCAATGCTAAAACAATTCAAGGTACTATCGAATCGTGCTTGACTAAACTACATGCAAATCATCCCGTACAAATTGTTGGTTGCGGTAGAACAGATTCAGGTGTTCATGCAAGGCAGTATTTCATCCACTTTGAATCATTTGAAGTTGAGTTAGATCAACTCGTATATAAATTAAACAAAATGCTTCCAGCGGATATTAAAATAATAGAAGCTAGTTACAGGGAGTGCCACGCAAGGTTTGACGCTAAAAAACGTACCTATCGATATTTTATCGAGAAAGAAAAATCACCATTTAACGAACGGTTTTGCTGGGTGTATGAACGTTCATTAGCGTTAGAACCTATGAATATGGCATGCACTTATTTGGTTGGACAACATGACTTCGCCTCCTTTGCCAAAGGGGATACCGACGTAAAAACGACGATGTGTGAGGTTTTTAATGCCTCATGGGAAGAGACGAATGAGGGCTATGTATTCGAAGTAAGTGCAAATCGGTTTTTGCGTAACATGGTGCGTGCCATGGTGGGTACCTTAATGGAAGTAGGAATCGGGAATATTACACCGGAATCCATACCTATAATTCTAGCCAAAAAAAGCCGCCAAGAGGCAGCTTTATCGGTCCCTGCTAAAGGATTATTTCTTTGGGAAATCTTGTATTAATCTGCACGTTGACGCAGTAAATCAAAGTATCCATACGTTTCAACAACGATTGCACCACCTAAGGTATCGCCGTATTTTGCGGGCAATCCACCGGTGTACACCATCATTCGATTGATTGAACAGCTCGGAACATTGTATACATCTTGCAATTTAACGCCATCTAACACATAAATCATATCTCCTTTACGGGCTCCACGGAACATCAGCTCACCATCATCGGCCATTTTTATTTCTGATGACATTTGGGTAGCCATGGTAGCAACACTAAATTTATTCGGATTGTGCTTAATGTCTTTTTCAGTTAACTCGGGTGTTGGCAATTCTCCCATTCGCAAGCGCAAGCGCTCTTTAACGACAATTTCATCCTTCATTACACCTTTCGGTTTAAATTCAACGGAACCTATATTTCCGTAGGATTCAATTGGGATATCAACCAAGTAATTCTGTGAAGTATCTCTTCCAAAAACCAAAAATACATTATACTTACCCGCTGGAATCGCTGAGATTCTAAATCGACCGTCTTTATCCGTAATGGCCTGATATTTCTTGCCTTGATCAAATATAAACGCTTTTACGTATTCCATCGGTTGTTTTGAATCCGAATCTAAAACAGTTCCAATGGCATCTCCGAGCGCGGATTGTGCGAATAGTTGTGACACCAAAATACTCGCTAATAGGGTTAAGGTTTTTTTCATGTTTTCTAGAGTTTGATTAGAAAGGTAACGAAAAAAAACGAATAACCTAACCTATACTTGCAGAAGAAACCGGCAACTCGCGGTTAATTTTCTTAAAAAGTCCTTGAAGTACTTTTCCTGGCCCAACCTCAATTACTTCTGAAAGCCCATGATCATTCATTGCCATCATGATTTGAGTCCATTTCACGGGGGCTGTTAGCTGTGCTAATAAATTTGTTTTAATCAAGGAAGGGTCTGTCACTGGAAGCGCATTAACGTTTTGATAAATGGGGCAAATTGGCGCATTAAACGCTGTTGATTCGATAGCGGAAGCTAATTCTGCACGAGCAGGTTCCATGAGTGGTGAGTGAAAAGCTCCGCCTACCTGCAATATTAAGGCTCGTTTAGCTCCTGCTTCTGTGAGTTTCGCACACGCTGCTTCAACAGCTTTTAATTCACCTGAAATAACCAATTGTCCGGGGCAATTATAATTTGCGGGCACTACTACCCCATCAATGCTGCTACAAATCTCTTCTACAATTTGATCTTCCAATCCAAGAATTGCCGCCATGGTAGAAGGAGTAAGTTCACAGGCTTTCTGCATGGCTGTTGCTCGGGCACTAACCAGACGCAAGCCATCTTCGAAACTAAGTGTTTTATTTGCTACCAGGGCAGAAAATTCACCCAATGAATGTCCGGCAACCATATCCGGTTTAAATGAATCCCCTAAACAAGACGCAAGGATAGTTGAATGAATAAAAATGGCGGGCTGGGTAACGTTGGTCTGTTTTAAGGCTTCCTCTGAACCTTCAAACATAATGGATGCTATATCAAAACCGAGCACTTCATTTGCGCGTTCAAATAATATGCGTGCATCTTCGCGGGCATCAAATAACTCTTTCCCCATTCCACTAAACTGGGCTCCTTGCCCAGGAAAAACATAAGCCTTCATAATAATCTAAGTTTAAAGTTGTCCTAAAGAGTGAAATTTCCCCTCTTTATAAATTTTAATTTTTTTAAGAATTCCGTCGTCGTTGTAAATATATACCTTTCCGTCATACAATTGTCCGGCCTTAAAATTACCATCTAACCAAATCTCATCATTTTCATTGTACACTTTATTATAGCCTTCTGAAAAGAACGTAACCCCCTTGGTGATTGGATTTGTAACCACAGGAGGTGGTTCGTTAGAGATGGTCTCTGTATGCGTTTCAGTTACTTTTACAGGTTGTTTCTTTACGGTTTCAGTAACCTTTCCCCCACTAAACTTGCAAGACAAGCGGACCGAACCGTCTTGATTGTATTGCGTGTAAAGCCCTTCAACCTTACCTTTTTTAAGTCCATAGGAAGCCTCCAATTGACCATTGTCGTAATAGTGCTTAACCGTACCAGTTTCATTTCCTTCATCATCAAAGGTGGCCTGGTAAGCAATTGTGCCATTCTCATGGTATCGAATCAACTCACCAGCATATGAATTATCCCCAAAAGTTCCCTTTTCTTTTATTTTGCCATTTGAAAAATAGCGCGTATAGTTACCATTGGGTCTATTATTCACATAATTCCCTTTGAGCTTAACCGTTTTTCCGTCTTTATTATATTTAATCCAAACGCCGGTTTTTCGACCATGACTGTAGGTCCCTTCCTCTATAATCGCATGGCTTGGGTACCCTGATTTAGGTCTATCTTTTCCCCTTACAACCCATTTACCGTGTTTCTTTCCATTTTCATCTTTTAAATTTTGTGACCATATAACATGTGTAAACATGAAATAAATTAGGGTAAAAAAGACTGAAATCCGAAGGCTCATAGTTGATGTAAAATTAATTTAAATTGTGAATAACAAACCTTATTCGTTGGATTACGACCCGAATTTGTTGTTAATTTTGTCACTCATGTTAAGCATTTCTCCATCAGATATCACGGTGCAAAAACTGCATCACTACTTACTTGGAGCGGTTGGCCCAAGACCAATTGCTTTGGCTTCAACCATTGATTCAACTGGGGGGAAGAACCTTGCTCCATTTAGTTTTTTCAATGTGTTTAGTGCGAACCCGCCCATTTTAATTTTCTCGCCTGCACGGTCTGGCCGAACCAACACGGTAAAAGACACATACAATAATGTGAAAGCTCATCCCGAGGTGGTTATAAATGTAGTAACGTACAGTATTGTAGAGCAAGTCAGTTTAGCCAGCTCACCGTATGCGCCTGGAATCAGCGAATTTGAAAAGGCCGGACTAACCCCTATTAGCTCCGAATTGGTTAAACCATTTCGTGTAAAAGAATCACCCGTCCAATTTGAATGCAAAGTCAATGAAGTAATTGAATTGGGTACGGAAGGGGGTGCCGGAAATTTGATTATTTGTGAGGTTATAAGAATGCACATTGATGAATCTATATTAGATGAGAACAATCAAATTGACGCGCACAAAATCGACCTTGTTTCACGAATGGGAGGAGATTGGTATTGCCGTGCCGATGCGCATAGTATGTTTGAGATTAAAAAGCCGATTACTACGTGTGGCATTGGCTATGATGCACTTCCAGCTGATTTATTAAATAGTAGCGTATTATCAGTAAGCGACTTAGCGCGGTTAGCCGGCATAGAAAGTCTGCCCGACGAAACGGAAGTGAATGAATACAAATTGACGGAATTGAGTGACCTTTTTATGACGCATATAGATGATGCGGCACACTTAGAGAATGCCTTACATGTACGAGCAAAAGAATTATTAACAGTAAATAAATTAACAGAAGCCTGGCTTACGCTTCTAAGTTTTAATCATTAACAAATCGATATGAATCAGCTTAAATTAACCAACGTTCGAATCAAATTAATTCATCCAACGCAGCAAGTAACTGAAAAATTCTCTAAACGAGAATTCGTTGTAACTGATGGCTTGGACACTGATTATCCGCAACATATTCTACTTCAAGCAACACGCGACAAATGCGGTTTATTGGACCAGTTTAATGTGAATGATATGGTCGATGTAGCCATTAACATTCGCGGACGTGAATGGACAAGTCCACAAGGCGAGATCAAGTATTTTAATTCCATTGAAGCATGGAGAATTGAGCCATCCGCTGGACAAGCTCCTTCTGCCGCACCGAGTGGGATGAGTGATTTTGGGATTTCCACCCCAAGTTCAACTACAAACCCTTTAGAATCTTCTGCTGAAGAATCGGACGATCTTCCTTTTTAATCGGTAGTATTGGATTTATACTTAGCCTTATACTTCAGGTATAGGGCTTCTTGAAAGTTTACTGAGGTTTGGATTTGGCCGTTTAATAGCACGGTGCTTACTAGATTCGTTTTCATGTCCAATGCCGGGCCTCTTGAAACGAATAACGTAGCCGATTTACCAAGTTCAATACTTCCGAATTGTTGATCGATGCCCATTATTTTACAAGAATTTATAGTAATCGACTCCAGTGCTTGTTCTTCGGTTAAACCATAGGCCATAGCTGTTCCTGCCAAAAAAGGTAGATTTCTAGTATTCATAGCCTCCATTCCACCTTCATTTTGCAAGCAAAATAAAACACCCATTTTAGCGAGCATGGCTGGTAGTCGATATGGTAAGTCTACTGGGTCTTCATCATGTTCAGGTAAGCGGTGTAGCCGTTGAATCATCACAGGGATATCAGCATCAATAAATCGCTGTCCTAGTAAGTAGACATCATCCCCTCCAACAAGCACGGGATAAGGCAACTTAAACTCTTGTACAAAGGCTATAACATCAATTATTTGTTGTGCATCATTCGCATGAATATATACACGTTTAGTACCTAAAAAACACTCTTTCATTGCTTCAAGTCGCTGATCGAACGGGATAACTTTGGCATTCGCATAGGTACTCGATAACTTAAAAAATTGATTTAATTCTTTGAGTTCCTTGGTATATTGTTCATTTTTGGATTTTGGCTCAGGCTCTGCCCACCATCCCCCACCGAACGTGGTGTTTGGCCAATTCACATGAATACCATCATCCCCTTTTGCGGTTGCGTCTTCCCAATTCCATCCCCCCATGAACATCACAGAAGACGTACCAGAAATAGCACCACCTCTTGGTGTACTTTGAACCAAGAGTACCCCATTTGTTTTAACGGTTTCGACCACTTTTGATTCTGCATTAAAGGCGATTTTAGCCCTAATATGAGGATTAAACTCCCCTACTTCATTATAATCATTCGAAGCGCGTATTGCTTCTATCTCCGTTAATCCGAGCGTACTGTTTGGGGCTACAAACCCAGGATAAACGTGCTGCCCGGTTGCGTCAATGATTGTATCCCATGCTTTGGGATTGTAGGTAGAAGAAAGTGCGTTTTTAATACCTGAAATTTTTCCATCAACGATTTCAATCAAGGAGGATGTGATTTCTTGCCCAACTACTGGATGTAAATGTCCATTCACAATAAGAATACGTTGTGCCGTGAACCCAAAAATCGCCAATAAACTGGTTAAAAATAGAATTGTTTTCATGTTAATGTAAATTTTCTGTTTCAGACCCTTCTTCTCCCACGGTATCGCAATGGAAATGTTTTTTCTTACGCTTAATAAATGGCGCTTTGGGCTCTGACTGTACATCCTTTGCCAACATTTTACCAATGATCCGCATTTTCTCCGCTTGATTTTGAGCCTGAAGCATGAGGTCTTGCGCTTGATCAAAATAGAACACTCCTTCAATCATCGTGGACTGAACCTTTGCTTCTATAGAAAGTGGATTCGTGGTCCATAACACCAGGTCGGCATCCTTACCCACTTTAATACTTCCTGTTCGATGATCTAAATGCAATAATTTTGCAGGGTTTAGCGTAACCATTTTCCATGCTTCAATTTCTGAAACCCCTCCATATTTGACTGTTTTTGCAGCTTCTTGATTCAGTCTTCGTCCCATTTCCGCATCGTCAGAATTAATCGCAACCGTAATTCCCTGTTCATGCATTAGGGCGGCATTGTAAGGAATAGCATCGTTCACTTCAAATTTATAGGCCCACCAATCGGCGAAGGTAGAACCACCAACACCGTGCGCTTTCATTTTGTCTGCTACTTTATATCCTTCTAGAATGTGCGTAAAGGTGTTGACTTTGAATCCCATAGAATCAGCTACTTTCATCAACATGTTAACCTCACTTTGCACATAAGAATGGCAAGAAATAAACCGTTTTCCGTCTAGAATTTCGTTCAGTGTTTCGAGCTCTAAATCTATCCTAGCGGCTCCAGACATTCGCTGCATTCGGTATTGTTTTGCTCTGTAAAAGGCATCATAAAAGACCTGTTCAACCCCCATCCGTGTTTGAGGAAAACGAACAACATTTCGATCACCCCAATTCGATTGCTTCACATTTTCTCCGAGCGCACATTTTATAAAGCCCGGGGCATCATCAATTTTCATTTCTTCGGGTGTAGTTCCCCATTTCAATTTGATAAGCGCAGATTGTCCGCCGATGGCATTGGCTGATCCATGTAATAATTGCGCTGCGGTCACCCCACCCGCCAATTGACGATAAATTGAAATATCCTCAGGATAAACTACATCGCCAATACTAACTTCGGCAGATACCACTTGTCCCCCTTCATTTACCCCTCTTGAAATGGCGATATGCGAATGCTCATCGATGATTCCTGAAGTTAGGTGCATGTTTGCGCCGTTAATGATTCTTGCACCTGAAGGATACGTTGGCTTTTTAGCCCCTACATACATGATTTTTCCTTGTTGAACAACAACATACCCCTTTTCTATGATGCCCTCAGATTCATTAGTCCAAATGGTTACTTGCTCATAAACCGCAGCTTGCTGGGTGTGATGTTCTGTTGCACCAAAGGCCATATTTGGGAACCAAATGGCAGGCGCAGGATTTGATTCAACCTTAATGGGAGTTGAAACTTCGTTATCTTTTACCCGACGTATGGCAGACCATTGCCCCCAGCTCCCATCCGGATACGTGATATCACCTTCCCAAACGGAACCATTCGAAGAAATCTTTCCATGCAGCAAAAACATTTTTGACTCAGCATTCGGAAGGGCAAATTGCAGGTTGACGTCCCGGTCTGCATAGGTAAAAGAAACCGTTGTAATTACTGAATCTTTCTTAAATACTTTGAGTTTAGCATCCCACAAGTCTTTATACTCAATGAGCGTAACTTTGGGTTTTTGATTCTCTCCGGACACCTTCATTTCAAAACGCTGTCCTTTTAGGTTTAAGCTATACGTTCCAAGCACATTCACCAAGTTGGTAGATTGAAGTGCGAGACAATTCCCAAGTGACCAAGACTCCAACAGCGTCGATTCATAAACAAATGGATCTTTTAAAAAGACATTAAAACTTGCCAGTTTTGATGGTTCGAGGGTACCTACCATTGAATCTAAGCCCAAAAAGGAGGCAGGCGTTATGGTAAGCGAAGCGAGGATTGAAGAAGGGCTTGTTCCGATTGAAATTAGTTTGCGAATGGTTTTCCAAAAATCAGCTAAAGGAAGCCCTTGCGTAGTAATGGCACTTGAAATTCCTGCATCGGTCAGCATCTTAAAATTATATGGCGCAGCTTCCCAATGCTTTAATTCTTGAATCGAGACATTTTTTGCGACATACGGGTCGGAAACATCTACCGGTTTTGGAAAAGAAATCGGCACTACAAGTTTTGGATTCAAGGGTTTTAGTGCATCAACAATGGCGTATTCATCACCTGCCGTTACATAAATAAAATGTCTTTTGAATTCGTTCGCTATGCGTTCAGCTCGTAAAATATCCCACTTATCCCCTACCTTAAAAACAGCAGGTAAATTATCATGAGCTACCCAGGGATCCATTGATTGTTTGCCTAAGTCTGCTACAGGGTTCTTTTTATAAAACGCAAGATCGTAAAACGATTGACGCAACAAAGCAATCGAGCCCATTAAGGAAGATGGATAAGTTTGTTGTGAAACACCTTTATTGAAGGAATAAAAAAACGCTGAAGCATTTGTGCGTGTTGCTTCCATGGGATTTAGATTCCCTAATGCGATTAAGGGTGCAGAACCTCGGACAATGCCATCGGCTTGATGCGGAACGGCAAATCCAAATCCTTGTTTTTGTAACTCGGTAAATTTATTGTCGGCTAAATTAATTCCATCCACTGCATTTATTTCCGGATGAATGGATTCATTCCAATAAAAAGCACCATCTTTTGATGACTCTAATTGTGGATAGGAACCTTGATGGTGAGAAGTAGCCTTAACGACTCCTGCATCGGAATATAGTTCTATGAATGAGGGAACTACCGTAAGGCCTTCCTTATTGATTATCACAAAATCTGACGGGATATTCACATTGGTTCCAACCTCAAGAATGCGTTCTGCTTGAATTAAAATCGTAGCATTTTCGAGCTTTTTATTGGGATTCACATAAACATCAACATTGGTTAAGGCAATTTTTTTCATTTCCGAAGGCGCTACGCCGTTGGTAGGCCGCATTTGTGCATGACCCACACGGATAATGCCACAAAATAGAAGGAAACACGAAATCGGATAAATTAGCTTCATGCCCCAAAAATAAACAATAAAGTGGACTAGATGTATTTACTCGCCTCGCGCTTGGCCAGGCCAGTAAGTTGCTCCGCTTGAACCACCTCAGCAACCCACGTTGGATTCCATTTGGACACCTCGCGCAAACTCCAACCAATCGCCTTTTGGATGAAAAACTCCCGTTCGGGTTTAAATCTATTAATGAAATATTGAAGGAGGGTTAAATCCGTCTCTGTTCGGTACCGTAACTGAAAAATCAAACATGCCCGACGTATCCAAAATGAATCATGGGATTCCCAACGATGGAGAGTTTCTTTCATTTGTTCAGGAAATACACGTGCGAATTTACCCACTACATTTGGTGCGATGCCATCCACGGTATCCCACCACGATTTAGTTGTAATTAACCATTCTAACAACTCAATATCTGATGCTAAAAATTCTTTTGGCTTCCATGTCATCAACCATTCTAACGCCACGAGCTGGCATTCACGATGTTCCTCTTCCCAAAGTAACTGAATCAAGGTTCTTTTTTCAGTTGTATCGAGGACATCTAATTGATCTTTTTTTAAGGTCTTTAGAATTTCTTTTCTAGGAGTACTCATTACGCCATAAAATGGAAATTGATTTCTCATGTAGGCCTCCATCTGCGGAATACGCAGGGGGTTAGCCTCATTTCTTAAGGCTTCTTTTATGCTAAAAAAGTGCTTTCATTAACTTTTAAATAAAAAAAGGCAAATCATAAGCCGGGTTCTGTTCGTTTTGTCACACGTGACGCAACTGCCTATCATTTATCTAGCACTGACGTCGCCATCAGCGTCTATCGACCTACCCTCCGGAATCGAGCGAGCAACTCTTAATGTACAAGACATACTCCGGTATACATGGTCTTTCAGCGCGTAAGGTTTACCCTGCCAACAACATCACTGTTGCTGCGGTGAGCTCTTACCTCCCCTTTTCACCTTTTCCCCAACGCAACATGTTTGTCAGGGTAGTTTATTTTCTGCGGCACTTTCTGTATTCATCAAGATGAACCCTTCCCGTTAGGAAGTACACTGCTCTGTGCTGCCCGGACTTTCCTCCCTCCCGTAAACGGGACAGCGATAGGCCGATTTGCCGGGTCAAAGGTACAATTAGAATTTAACTAACGGAAATTCCTTATATCCATTCACACCGCTTAATATAATTCGGTATGCTCCAGAATGTAATGTATTAAGATCAAGACTATAATTAAGCACATTGTTCAATGAGGTGCTAAGGACAAGCCTTCCGGAACCATCGAAGATTTGAGCTAAATGTAAAGGAGATTTAGAATCAATAAGTAAAGCTTCATGTGCGGGGTTAGGTCCAATGGAAGCATCAAGGGTTGACTCAATTAAGGAAGCATCTAACCCTAAATAATCCTCTTGATATTCTACTAGATTAACCGTACCGTTTGTCTCTGTTGCTTTAAGCACCCATTCTTTTTCGCCATTAGCAAACCACTCGTATTCAGTACGTTGAATTGGTGGCGTTCCAAACCACTGACCAGCACCAAAAAACGTTTGATAAACCGAATCAATTTCAGCGATATCGTGTCGTAGGCGCAGCGCTTGGAATGTACCTTTTGGGGTTATAATCGTTCCCCATCCATCCACATTAGTAGTTCGTTGACGATATTGTTTGATTTTAAAGTCAATTACCGGATTTAAATCGATGAATGTATATCCTCTGGAATAGTGATAATCATTGTAGTGCAAGGGTAATTTATACCGTGTTTCTATTGTGTCTGATTTAAATGGAACCCCTTGTCCGTTAACGCTTATAGAGTATCCAAGTGATGTTATGGAGTCGGTCATTCGTTTAGTATACTGATTCAGATCACTTAAAGTAACAGGTAAGAACTGAGACAATTGATCCAGTGGTAAATCATTGGTTGGATTGAAATAACTCGCTCTGTAATTTGTTGGAGCAACAGGGCCATAGGTTCCGAAAACCAATAATGAAGCAAAACCAATCGGATTATACTCTTTTAGGTATTGACTGGTTGCAGATAAGGCGCTAAAATCCCACGTATAATTCGCACCGGTTGAAGAAAAATCTAAGCCCGTGCCGTCTGCTTGAGAAATGCGGACGGTATCACCAGCATTCGCAAAATCCGCTACACTGAGTGTGATTTGCGACCAAATCCCCGCGAAAAAACTAAAAAAAACACCTGTTAGTAAAGCCTTCATTATTTGTAGATTAAAGGATAAAGGTACATGAAATTGACTAACAAAATAAATTGCCTTACTTTTATTGCGTGAATGATAAATCCATCATTTTATCGGAATTAAATCAATTTGAATTGGATCTCTCTGGGTTTAATTCCTCTGATTTATTGGTGAATATCCAAGCGAAACAGGTTCTACCTTTTAATAAAGAAACGGAAGAACTTAGGCCTGAAGCATCAAAACTCATAAAAGCTGCGCATCAAAAAGAACGAGAAGAGGGAATATTCCCCTTGTGTTTATCTGAAGGAATTCTATTCTTGAAACAAACTGATCACGTTAAACAAATTCCGATTTTTCTTCATCTATTGAACCCGAAAATCAACCCCGTATTAAATCAGGTTTCGTGGAATATCACAACGGATGAATGGATCATCAACCCGTATTTATTGCACCTTCTTTCCTTTGAAGAAACAGAATTCAACCTGCTCGAGAAAAAGGAAATTTGTGACCAACTGATATCCAAAGGATATGAATTAGATTCAGGTATTCAATACATTGGCAATTTTCATCCGTATCGACACAGTCTATTAAAGGAAGTTACCGAGTTAAAAAAGGAAACCGATTTAAGTCATTTTGATTTTCTATATCAAGGGGCTCAACACGTGGAAGAACCCGTTGATCGAACCTTGTATCCATTGCTTTTCGAAGTAGATTACACGCAGTTCGAAGCAATTAAACGTGCAGAGAAGCAACACCTCGTAATACAAGGGCCCCCAGGGACGGGGAAATCTCAAGTAATTGGAAATTTAATCGGTCGATTTTTAGAAGATAAAAAGTACGTGCTACTTTGTTCTCAAAAACGACACGCATTAGAGGTGATTGCCTCTAAATTAACAGCCTGTGGACTTGGAGAATTAATGCTAATGAGGAACTCGCAGGATGGAATAAAATCAATTATTCAATCCTTAGCGAAGAGTTGGGAAGCAATAGAAAAACCGCTAGATTCCTTGGAGCAAGACTTTTCAAGTACGATTCGCTTGAATTGGCTTCAAGGTCAACTGGACCTCTACCATAAGAACGGTTTAATTGGAACGATGAGTCCAAAAGACTTCATTACTGCGACACACGTTGTGGACAAAAAGAACGCGGTTTTTCATTCGGGTATGCCTAGTTACTCGGAATGGTTAACCTATAAGCCTATAATTTCGACTATTCCTGATTCGGTATTGAAAAAGCTGGCTATGCTCAAAGGAAATTTGAACTTAGAAAACACCTTTGAAATACGGCTAAAAACACTTAGGCATATACAAGCAGAGTTAACCCATTTACATTGGCAGGATTTCACCTATGCTAAAATTATGGAGGAGGCACAAGTGGCACAGACCGTTCACTTGTTTTCAAATGATACTGCTCAGCGCTGTTTGCCGTGGATGAAGCACCAAAACAAAATCAATCGATTGATTAGAAAATTGGAGCTTATAGAGACACAACTTCAACAGAAGGAACATGTACTCACTTCTTGGAAAAAATTACCTTCCCTCCCTAATTTAAGTGGAATTCGTAACGAATTATCAAAGGGCGGCATATTTAGAAAATTCAATATAAATCGTATAAAAAGGAATTGGTTAGCGGATACTACCACGGATATTGAATTATTAATTGACCACACGCTAGGATACCATAGCTTATTCGAAGAACAGTTAACCATTCAAACCGAACTCATATCGCTTGGATTATTAGACTTCAGGACGGATATCACAGCCTACAAAACATTTCATGCGCTGTATGATGGCAACTTGTATGAACAATACCAAGCGCTTTCGAAACATGAACGAAGTTTCTATGATACAAATCATTCAATGATACAAGGAATTGCGCTAGCAATTAAACAACAATTCACACGGAATGCTGAAGCACCTGTTTACGAGAACATTGATCATCTTTTATCTAATTTCCATACCTGTATTCCACATTTAAAAGCTTGGGATCAAGTACCCAGTTCCATAACTGGTCTCTTTAATGAATTCGATACGTTAACAGCCTATGAAGACGCTATAATTGCTACCGATTGGAATCGATTTATTGCTCAATTTCCAGGAATGCACGAATTCCTGAAGGTATCCATCAACGATGAGATTTCACGCATTAAGGCGAATAGAAAAAATATACAAGAACGGATTGTTCATCAGATTTTGGTAGATCGTAAAAACACTTTTGATGCATATCATCGATTGATCGCAACGCCTAGCGGTAAATTAACGGCGCAGGAAAAGAAATTGAAAAATGAACTAATCCATGGAAAGCGAATCCTTTCAAAGCTTTTTAGTCGAAAAAGAAATTTCCCTTCCTTACGTACCCTATTGGCAAGTGAAGCTTCACATTGGATCTCCTTATTAAAGCCGGTTTGGCTAAGTAGTCCGGTGCAAATCGCCATGGATTTACCCTTAATTAAAAACCGTTTTGACGTTGCAATTATTGACGAAGCGAGTCAGTTGTTATTAGCTCATTCTTTGGGGACTATTTATCGTTCAAAGCAACTTATTGTGGCTGGAGATTCTATGCAGATGGCGCCTTCGTCCTTTTTTCAGCGGGGAAATTCCAATGCACTTACCCTTCTTGATCAGGCGTCGTTCAATTTACCTCAAAGTCCATTGAAATTTCATTACAGAAGCCAGCACAAGGGGTTAATTCAATTTTCTAACCAACATTTCTATAATAATGAACTCATTGTATTGCCCAGCTATCCGAACTATCAATCCATAGAATCCAGCTATCTCCCTGGAAATCATTATTTAGATGGAACCAACTTAGTTGAAGCACATGCCGCAAAAAACCTACTAATTAAAAAATTAGATCTAAAAAACACACGAATAGGACTTGTTACTTTTTCAGAAAAGCAACTTAAGGCCATAATTTCTTTATTCACCGCAGCAGAGCGTTTAGCGATTGAGGTAGCCCTTGAGGCGGATATGTTATTCCTAAAAACTGTGGAGCAAATTCAAGGAGATGAATGCGATGAAATCATCATTTCATTTGGCTATGGGTACAATGAAGAAGGGCGATTTGATCTGCGTTTTGGACCATTAACTCAGGAAGGGGGCGATAAACGACTGAACGTTTTGTTTAGTAGAGCAAAGCGTAAAATCCACGTTATACATTCGGTACGTGCCGAAGATTTTCCAATCAGTGAGAACCCAACAATCCATGTGTTAAAACAATGGTTTGCCTATATTGAAAAGGTTAAAACCATACCAAATTCGCTTCAAACGCTTGAAGTATTAGACAAGCAAATTCATGGGAACGAAATTCGAATTCAGCGTTGGATTGATTTATCTCCCAATCTATTGGATATTTTAACCTATGAATCCATCTTAACCAACCGGGGGTGGGTTATTCAAGAGGAGCGTTCTTCTTTGGCACCGGATCAAACCCGTGTCCTCCCCTTGGGTGACAGCGTGCAATCCGCTTAGTTCCCAACCAAATACCTTTAACAGGTCCCCAAATTTGAATTGCTTCAATCATGTAGGAAGAACATGTAGGTGTATAGCGACAACTTGGGGGTAGCATGGGCGAAATAATCCACTGATAAATTCGAACCAAAAAAATAAAGGGAAAACCCAGGATTTTCTTTAACATTTCCACAGTCAAATATAGGGATTAAAAAAAGGATGTTTGTAACTGAGGTCACTTAACGCGTTAGCAAACGAGTTATTCCTTAATTTCACCTCCATGAATTTACTCCGATTTCTGCTAATTATTTCATTAAATCTTTCCTATTTCGTTGTGGCGCAAACATGGACACACGAGCAGTTAGAAGTTAAAACTAAGAATACCTTGAACCGCGTGATGCGTTCTGATGACTTATTTGAAGACCGATGGGTTGAATTGCCTCAAGCTAAGTTCTGGAGACGTATAATGACTTTATCTCCTGATTCTTGTCTCATCAATGTTGCCAAAAACCGTACAATTCTTGAAACGATGGCTTTCAAGCAATGGCGATCAAAAACTGAAATTGAAAAAACGCAATACAAGGCCACCTTGCGAAAAACTTTTGGGTTAGATTCTACAGAGGAGCTCTATGTTACGACTGGAAAAAATGATTTCTATAGATTTCATGAGGTATTTCCAACCCTGGGTAAAGGAATAGCCGTATTTGAAACGAACCAGGTCGACCCTTGGTACGCGCAAGCCATCCTCTTAATTGAAAGTCCAGCTCAATTAAAAAAATCAATAAGCGGTGCGTATGGACCATTTCAACTTATGCCTTCTGTTGCTCAGCGTTACGGTCTCATTGTAAATGGGAACACAGACGAACGTGCCGATTTCTCAAGAAGTGCTTACGCTTCATCACAACTCATTAAAACCTCATGCATTCCATCCGCTCGACGCATATTAAATGCACATGGACTAAGTTATTCAGAAAGTGATTTATGGTTTAGGTTACTTGTAATGCATGTATATCATGCAGGGGCTGGAAATGTAGCCGCGGTAATAAATAAAATTAATCCTTCGAACGGCAGCATGGACCTCATCCAACAAATGTGGGTTACCTCAGCGGGAGGATTTGGAAACAATTCACAAAATTACAGTCAATTGGCGATTGCAGCACAATGGTTATTACACGATTATGTCTATTCCCAATGCGATGAACTTCATCCGTGTTCAGGTAAATGATGAGTTAAAAATCCGTGATTCAAGGATAAACCGCAGTTGAAATTCGTGGTAAACAAACCACCTGTTCCAAGCCCTTGCGGAAGCGTAAAATCATATTCACCAGCAAATTGTGCGATAGCGGTTAATCCGACATTCGATTCAAGTGCGGAGGTCATCCACCACCCAATACCGCGTTCATTAGCGAGATCAATCCATGTTTTTGTTCCGGATATTCCTCCGTGTAAGCTTGGTTTTAAAATGATATATTGGGGGCAAACGCGATCGAGCAACTCCACTTTTTCAGCCAATGTGTAGCAGGGAATGAGCGACTCATCCAAGGCTATGGGCACAATCGCTTCTTGGCATAAGGCTGCTAATAAATCTATCTCTTTCACTGCAACTGGTTGTTCAATCGAATGAACACTTAAGTCTTTTAGTTGATTCAGTATTTGACGCACATTAGATTCCGTAAATCCTCCGTTTGCGTCTACGCGAATGGTTAGTATTTCAGGTCCGAAATGTTCACGCACCTGCTGAATTATTTCATATTCTTCCTTCCAATCAATTGCGCCAATTTTAAATTTCAACACGGAATAGCCTTCCTTTATTTTTTTCGCTACTTGATCTTGCATCCAATCCGGAGAGCCCATCCAAATTAATCCATTGATTGGTATTGCGCGCTCTCCCTTAGCAAAGGAATTATTGAATAAAAGACCTGGGACAGGAGATAAGTAAGCACGGAGTGCGCATTCTAAACCGAACCGTATGGAGGGAAAAAAGGTTAATTCTGGTAAGAATTCATCTAAGGTAAAGAGCAACTGATCCAGTGGTATCGAACATTGATTCAAGCGAAGGATAAAATCGGATAACTGCTTCTCATATTGAGCATCATTTATATAATCCGGAGAAAGGCCTTCTATGATGCTGCATTCTCCAATTCCTTGTTTCCCGTCAACACATACGGTAACAAGCCAAAGTTTCTTTGTCGTAAGCACACCCCTGCTCGTTCCTGCTGGAAAATTAAACGATAATTCATGTTTTTGGACTGTGAAAATCGGGCTTACATCCATTGTTTGTACCATGATTGAAAACTAAAATAATACCAAATAAACAAGCTGTTTGTATCGTTTCCATTTAGAAAAGACCATACTTCACGCGGTAGTTCGTGTACATTAAAAATACCTTGCTCCTTAAGAAATCTTGGTTCAATGAAATCCAACAGTTCAGATTTTAAATATTCCCTCATCCATGCGGAAATTGGGATGGCGAATCCTCTTTTAGGTCCTTGCATCAAGGCAGGAGGTAGCATATCGTGTGCAATATGTTTCAAAAGAATTTTAGTTTCTTTCCCATCGCATTTATAGTGATCTGGCACTTGAGCTAAGAATTCAAATAATTCATGGTCTAAAAATGGTTCTCTACCTTCCAACCCAACGGCCATGGTAGCACGATCCACCTTGTGTAGAATATCATTCGGAAGATAGTTGATGCTGTCATTAAGTAACATCATTGCTAAGGGTGATCCGGCGTTGTAAAAGGGCAGCTTATCTGGTATGTTTCGTTGGTTAATACGTTTATTTAATTGGTCATTTGACATGGAGGTGGTCATTGCATGCATGTATGATTCTACAGAAAAATCGCTCAGTAACCTGGCGAATTTTTGCACGCGTTGCGCTTTTAATCCAGACAACCCAACGGCTCCAATGGAATTAGCAATGCTTGCACCTACCCAACTCGGCAGATGACGAACCGCATTCGGAATACGGGAATAATAGAGGTGTCTGTTATACCCAGCAAATAATTCATCCCCTCCATCGGCACTTAAGGCTACCTTTACCGAACTAGCCGCATGTTTTGCAACAAGGTATGTTGGGATGGCACTGCTGTCTGCAAAGGGTTCATCATAGATGGTAGGAAGCAGCGGAATTACCTGCAATGCCTCATGTAAATCACAGGTAATTTCTGTATGAGAAGTTCCTAGGAATTCTGCAATTTGTTTTGCTTTTGGGCCCTCGTTTAAACCAGCTTCTGGTACCCCCACCGTAAAGGTTTTAAGGTCTTTGTGTGTTTGTGTTAAGCATGCAGCTGTGGTTGCCGAATCATAGCCTCCAGAAAGAAACAATCCGACCGGTACATCAGACACCATGCGTAAATTAATGGAATCAAAAAGCAATGCTTGCGTATGCCTTTTTGCTTCCTCAAAAGAAATTGACAAAAGGGGTTTCTGAAACGCTTGCTCAGCACTCCAAAACGTATTTTTATCTACGTGCAGTGTGTTGCAGTCAATTGTTACACATGTTCCTGGTTCTACTTTATATGTTTGATTAAAAATTGAATGCGGCGAAGGGATGTTACCGTATTGGAAAAAATACCAAATACTCTCTGCATTAAGTTCTTTCTTGTACCTTGGATGAACGTGCAATGGTTTTAACTCGCTTCCAAACAATAGCAAGTCATGATCTAGAAAGTAATAAAGGGGTTTAACTCCAAATCGATCACGAATTAAATACAACGTTTGCGTTGAACGATCGAAAATAGACAATGAAAACATTCCTTTGAAATAGGCTAGCGCCTTTACATTCCAGGCATGAAATGCGAGAAGAACAACTTCACTGTCTGAATTCGTCTTAAATGAATACCCCGCGGAGGAAAGTTCTTCTTTAATTTCTCTATAATTATAAATCTCGCCATTAAACACCATGGAAAGGTGCTGAAAATGCAAGGGTTGATTGGCTGATGCACTCGTATCAATAATAGATAACCGACGGTGTGCTAGTCCCACAGAGAAGGAATCCGAATTCAAGAAATACTCAGCTCCTGCATCCGGACCTCTATGGGTCAATGAATCCCTCATACCTATAAGTACATCAGTTGATGTCTGTTTGGTTAAATCAATAAATCCGGCGATTCCACACATCAGGGAGTACGGGTTGGTTTAGGTTTACGAAAGGTTAATAATAGCAAGAAAAAGGGTAATGCGATGGCTCTAATCCGAACTAATACACCAAATAGAATGGAAGTATATCCTGCCATAAACGCTATCAGTAGCATAAATGTCAATGCATAAATAGCGAACTCATTTTTAAATAAATAACGAACATTATTGAAGAGGTTTTTATTTATTAAAAAGAAAAGTGATAAAATTATCAACCCTGCACTTTCTAGTCCGTTCAGGATAAAATTCACCCCAATATTTTCAGTGATAAAGGGCCGATATAAGGCAATGAAAACAGACAAAGGCATCGATCGTAATAAGCCTAATGGTGTTCCGTCTATATACGGCATTTCATACCTAGCGCCGGTGTATATTGGATTCTGACTAAAGTCAGATTGTGTAATTTGGGCTTCATGAATTAACGCTTGAGTTTGTTCGGCTTGAGAAACAACAATAAAACCGATAATCATAATGCTATAAGTAATAGCACGAAATAAATATAAAATAACCGGACGGTTATTCCATCGATTCCCGAACCTAACCACTAAGGCTAAAAAGAACGGTATTATAACTGCTAACGCAATAAAGTGGCGTAGATTAAAGAGCAATATGAAAATCAATACCATTGAAATAAGGCGAGTTATTGAAAAATTATCCGACCACTTGAGCCTCATAAACAGCTGATAGATCAATAATAAGGTTAAGAGATATACGATACTATCTTTACTAAAACCAGAACACCAAAAGGTTACCGATGGGAAAAATAAAAAGGCAATAAGTACAGCTTTTACCTTAAACATTTCATGTGTTGAAATTCTATATACTAGGAGCCAGGAAACAAAGAAAACCAAGGACGCAATTAAAACAGTACTTGCCCAAAAGCTATTGAATGTAATAATGGAAAAAATCGATAATACCTTTGCTGCATTCCATGCCTCCGTTTCTCGCCATATCCATCCAGGGGGGTATCCTGTCTGCGAATTAAAATGATGAGTGATTCCCAATTCCCTGTTTGTTGTCCATAACTCACTGAGATAATCAAGGGGATTTTCAAGAAACAAGGTATTTAACGCTGTAGCACTATCCCAATAAGCGTTTACATCGCCTCCACCCAGTACAAATAAATAAACCAAGGTAAAAACTAGTGCAAAGAAGATTTTAAATCCCCAACCCAGATAAAAATACCTACTGATCTCCTCGTTATTAAATCTAAATTTTAACATCCGGGCGAATCCGATAAGAATCATTAGCCAAAGCAATATGCTAAGGAGATCGATAATGGAGAATATTTGTTCTTGATTCATTGCGGTTAAGTTAATGAATCCCTTAGGAGTGATGATATTTTTCGCCTTTGTTAATGGTACACGCTCTATAGAGTTGTTCTAAAAAAATAGTTCGCACCATTTGATGTGAAAAGGTCATTTTTGATAAGGCTATTTTCCCATTAGAGCGGGCATATAACTCGCTAGAAAACCCAAAGGCTCCACCGATGCAAAAGGTTATTTTCTTTGAGCTATGCAATTCATGATTCGCAAGAAATTGTGCAAATCCTTCGGAGGTATAGGAAGTTCCTTGCTCATCTAATAAGATAACATGTTGATCATCTGAAATTTTAGCCAGAAACAACTGGCCTTCTTTCTCTTTAAGTTGCGCAGGGGTAAATGAGGACGCTTGTTTTACATCAGGTAATTCAATACGCTCATAGCTCACATAGTGTATGAGCCGTTTTTCATAGGTTTGCTCTAACTCTTTGAGGGCATTGGATACCGTTTTCCCAATGAACAGCAATCGAACCTTCATGTTAACGACCTGTTCTTACTTCCTTGACTGTATTAAAGAAA
>Ga0208311_1000066_pt1 | contig 30125 bp, 30 predicted proteins | sample Colrivmet1562A02_FD_187683 | JGI IMG/M metagenome (GOLD analysis project Ga0208311, IMG submission 187683) | Estuarine microbial communities from the Columbia River estuary - metaG 1562A-02 (SPAdes) (version 2) | ecosystem: Environmental > Aquatic > Marine > Intertidal zone > Estuary | place... | reverse complement strand
CTCGCTGACACGAGAAGTCTCAAGGGAAGTCTGTAGTCTGGCATTCCAGATAACAGGTACCCCAAAGTCGATAGCCTTCATAGTAAGGCGCTCACGCTTCTCTTTTGACTCCATCGGCTCACGGCCTCTCTCGTCATGCTCTCTGTCAGGTATGCAGACTGCCTGAACACCTTCTAGATTAAGTTCGTCAGTCATTGCGACCATGTCTAGTTTCTCGGCCCAGACTGCGCCAATGCGTGCTTCAAAGAGCACGCCATCTTCCATTCGACGTTTGTCAGCCTCTGTGGGCTCAACCTCGAGACCCTCTAAATTGGGGTCATTATCGTTGTGTGCGCGTCGTGCGCATCTTTTAGAGACGTAGCCGCCCTGGGGGGCGACTTTGTAGTCCGGTAGCGTTAGCTCCAGATCCAAACTCATGTCTCCTCCTTCTTTTGTTTTTGTGCCTCTTTGGCCCGCTGCACCTTCGGCGCTCTTTCTCTCTTCAGAAACTCGTTTAGCCAAACCCACACCCATCCCTGCAGCTAAGATATTTTCCGGCACGTTATGTATGTGCTTCTTAACAATGAGCAAGATCAGGCCGTCAGGCACGCTTCAGGTAACCTTTTGGTTATAGCAGGGCCAGGTTCCGGAAAAACCAGAGTCTTAACGCATCGTATAGCGCATTTAATAGACGCAGGATCTCACCCTACGCGTGTATTGGCTGTAGCCTTCACCAACAAGGCTGCTTCTGAGATTAAAGAACGCCTCGTAAAAACACATGACCAGGCCTCAAGGGTGTGGGCCGGTACTTTTCACTCAACCTGCGCTAAGATTCTGAGAATAGATTCTGAAAAAGCCGGCGTGATTAAGAATTTTCAAATCTTAGACTCAGACGATCAAGAACGCGTGTTTGTGACGTTAGCTAAAGAGATAGACCCGACAATAGAGACAAAGGAAGCTAAAGATGTTGCTCGTCAAGCCCGAGAGGCAGTGTCTCTGGCTAAAAACACCGGGCTCTCTCCCTCTGAAGCTAATCTACCGTCTGGCTTCAAGTCTATAGGAGCTAGGTACCAAGAGAGACTAGGTAAGATGGGTGCTCTTGATTTTGACGATCTATTAGTAAAGACCCGTGACTACGTAGCCTCTGAGCAAGGCGCGCACTGGCGATCCCGCTTTGACCATGTTTTAGTAGACGAGTTCCAAGACACCAACAAAGTACAGCTAGACCTCTTGGTTCTGTTGGGACAAAACGCTTGCGTCACGGCAGTAGGTGACGCCGCCCAGGGTATCTACTCCTGGCGCGGCGCAGACAACACTGTCATAAATAGATTCTCTGAAGTGTTTAAACCAGCGACAGTGATAAAGCTCGAAGAGAACTACCGCTCCACGCCAGAGATCGTCGCCGTGTGTCAGAGAGTTTTGGAGATAGACTCATCCAACACACATAGAATAACGCTCAGGACGTCTAATAAGTCAGGATCTCCAGTAGAGATTCGTGAGTTCGCAGATGATCGCGATGAGGCGTCACACGTAGCATCGGTCATAAAAGCAGACCAAGACGACCTCTCAAGACACGCCGTCTTGGTGCGCACTATAGCGCAAACTAGGGCATTTGAGCAGGTTTTCGTGAGAGATAAGATACCTTACGTTGTAGTTGGCGGACTGAGGTTCTACGACAGAGCCGAGATTAAAGATGCGCTAGCGCATCTTAAGGCAGCTGTATTCCCTATGGACACAGCCTCTCTCGCTCGTGCAGTCACGGCACCGAGGCGCCAGATAGGGCCAAAGACTGTCGAGGCTATAACAAAAGAGGCTCTATCGCATGGCTCGGTAATAGAGGCTCTCAAATCAGCACCACTTAACAAGCAACCGAAGCTGAGAGCCTTATGCGAACACCTAGAGAAGATAAGAGAGCTCGCAGAGTCCTCGCCTACAGACGCACTGAGATTCATTCTTGAGTCGGGGTTGAGAGACTACGTATCCAGACTCGATGACGGACAGTCGCGTCTTGAGAACTTAGAGCAGCTCGTATCTTCAGCCTCCGAATCTCTAGACGTCACCACCGACGGAGTCTCAGCAACAGTCGAGTTTCTAGAGCGCGTGTCACTGTACTCATCAACCGACACAGAGCAGAGCCCTAGCGCCGTTTCTCTAGTCACTATACACAGCGCCAAAGGACGAGAGTTCGCGTCAGTCTTTGTTCCAGGACTAGAGGAAGACTTCCTTCCCCACGTAAGAAGTCTTGAGACCCAAGAGCAGATAGATGAGGAAGCCCGACTCTTTTATGTGGCAGTCTCGCGAGCTGAGCAGCGTTTATGCATATCGCACTGCAGTAACAGGATGTTATACGGCAAAGTTGTGCCGCGCCATCCGTCTAGATTCCTTGAACACATCGAGGACCTCTCACCAGACGTTCTAAGAAAACACTCGTTTTCACGCGGCAACTCATGGACGCAAAATCATCGCTCAACCCCGCGCGGGGTCGGCTCTTGGTCGCAACCGCTTCTCTCACCTGGCGCAGCTAGGCACACGCAACCCGCCACACGCCCAGCTACGCCAAACGCTGAGAACGCCAAACGCCTAGCCCCAAGCGACGTGTCTCCAGGAACGAGAGTGACTCATAAGGCCTTCGGACCTGGCGAAGTGAGAGATCTCTCTGGATCTCAAGTCACCGTTGTTTTTAAGGACAAAGTTCGCGTACTCTCTCTAGAACACGCACCAATGGAACTCGCTTAAGTTCTTGCGTTTCCCTCTCTGACGCACACAGTGTCTAAAGCCAGCTGCTAACGCAGAACGAACAAGCAATGAGAGGAAATCAGCATGGCAAACAACATGACAGTATCCGGTAACGTCACTCGGGATCCCGAGCTCCGTTACACACAGGGTGGCAAGGCCACCTGCGTAGTCGGCATCGCTGACTCACGTCGGTACCAAGTGAACGGCAACTGGGAAGAGCAGACCCAGTACTGGAACCTAGTGTTCTGGGAACAGGCCGCAGAGAACGCCGCTGCGACGTTTACTAAGGGCATGCGCATCATGGCGCATGGTCGAGTTCAGATCCGTGATTACGAAGGTAAGGACGGTCAGAAGGGCGTGGCCCGCGAGATCATCGTAGAGGAAGCCGGTCCCACCATTCGTTGGGCAACCGCGACTGTCGAGCGCAACGCGAAAGATGGCATGACGCCATCATCCGCACCTCGTCCGTCTGCTGCTTCTACAGAGTTCGATTCATTCGGCTCTGACGAAGAACCATTCTGATCTAACACTCCAAGTTTTTGGATTCACAACGCCTGGAAACAGGCGTTGATATTATACGCGTGATTTAAACGCATTTATGGGCATCATGAAGATGTGGCTAGAAACAGCAATTTCCTCGCAGACTCCCTAAACAAAGCACGTTCTCAACAGGCAGCTTACGTTTTACTATGTGTAGGGTTCGCCGTTCTTCTCATCTCGAGAGGTCCAGCGTCACTACTACGCCGCGACATCGTCTCTATCGTATCGGCTGCCGCAGCAACCCTCTCATTTATGCAGTTTCGCACACTCTCAGCAAAAGCAGGAAGGCTCTCTGCTGGAGCCTCAGCAGAGAAGGCTGTAGCAAAAAGTCTCGCAAGCTTACGCATTAAGCACGTCCTTCACTCAGTCGATCTCTCAGCCGGAGGCGACGCAGACCACATCATACTGGGGCCAGTTTGTGCAGTTATTGAAACAAAGTACGCCAAAGGCAACGTTACGTCTGTCCCGGGCGGACTTGCTGCGTCGGGTCGCAAGCTACCTCGTGATCCAGTCTCACAAGCGCGCAGACAGGCAGCAGCGCTCAGGCGTGTGTCTGGCGTGTGGTCAGAGGCCGTAGTGTGTATGACTGGTATGACAAATAAACCGTTTAAAGACGGAGACGTTATTGTCTGCTCCTTAAAAGATCTACCCGGAGTCATAGATACTCTCTCTAGACCTCTCTCAGGAGGGGATGCCGATCGTGTCGCTTCACTGCTTGGTGTTCCGAATCTGAGAGGGTGAATCCGTTAGTAGAGCTCGAGAGTTTTTACGTAGCTACGCGTCGTCAGGCCGAAAACGGCATGATGCCAGTAGACGAAGCCGTTCAGCTAGTAAACAGTCGTAAAATAACCGATGCTGCTGGTGTCGTGTGGGTAGTAGACGTAAATGCGTCTACCCAGACTAAAGCCGCTTTTTTAGCAGGCTTTCCGGGGCAAGAACCTCGCCCAGCAGACCCGTCCTCGTTTGCCGCAAACCCGAACCAGAACGCGACCCCTTCGCCCTCTGGCTCTTACCAGATGGCTCAACCATTCACAGGTGTTCCTTCACAACCAGCGGCCCCTCTAGCACCACTTCAAAAGCAGGCTCAGCCTGCACCTGCTAAAGAGAAGCGCTCGTCCTCTGGCAAACTCTCAGGTGTGTTATCCTCAGTTGCAGATCGGTTCGCAGTAACCCCAAAGATGGTCACAGCATTAGTCGGCTTGTTTGTTGTTCTGGCCGCAGCTTACGCATTCTTAAAGATGAGCTCTGGCTCAGATGAGCCCGCAAAATCAACAAACGTATCCACAACAGTCATCACCACGACAAGCACAGTGCTTGTCCCCTCTACGCCAGCGACAACGACACCTGTAGAGACAACACCGCCAGTAGAGACAACGCCTCCTGTAGAGACAACGCCTCCTATGGACACAATAGCACCCATAGAGACCATCCCACCGATCGTTCCTTAAGCTCGTGGTCGCCGCGACATAAGCGGGCACTCTCTAGTAGTGATTGAAGCATGCGTACTTGCCTCGGTGGCACAAAACGCTCCACTCCCAGTCTCTCCCGTTGTACTCAACGTCTCATCTGTACGCCCTTTCTCCTCCATTAATCCAGAAGACACCTGCTTTTTAGTGAAGCCAGATACTCACCCCGCAGTTAAAAAGAGATTCGCGTTATCTTTTGGTATCTGGCGCCGCGTAACTTTACTAGAACTCAAGTCAGTGCTTGACACTCTTGGTTCTCTACCCGTCTTTGAGATAAAAGATGGTAAAGCCGTAAAGTCTTCTCACAAGAGACTCATTCCAGAGTTGATTCTAACTCGCAGGGCAACTGGCGTCTCTGGATTCTCTCTTCACTTCAAGAACGCTAACCGTAACTCAGTAACTATTCGTCTAAACATCACAAGCGTGAGGGCCGGAGACATATCAATACCCTTTGATGGTGTCTCTCTCTCGTTACCGGCGCTAAGCTCGGTTCAGCGCGAACTGACACTAATAGACGACACTGACGAGACACTGATGGCCGCCAAAATGCAGTACAGAAACTCAATATCTGTAACTAAATCCCCAAACTATCCAGGTATGGCTCTTTTGAGAGTGTCTGACAGTCAGCCGGTTCTGACATCTCCGCACAGTGCGCTAGAGCGTCTCGAGCGCCTAGAGAGCTCCCACTCTGTTTTCTGTGACGACCTAGTAGCAGACCTGGCTGCTGCGCAGTCTGCAAAGCCGCTACCGGACGATTACTTATACCCTCACCAACAAGAAGCTCTAGGCAAGTTATCTACTCGGCTCACAAAGCAAGTTTTAGCACTAGATCCAGGATCCGGAAAGACCGCGGTGTGCTGCCGTCTTGCTTCGCGCGTCTCTCTAGCGTCAGACAATAAAGACTCCGGACCTATAGTGGTTTGCGCACCGGCCACACTAGTTTCTCACTGGGTTACGTCGCTCCGCAGATTCTCCCCTGATCTTAACGTACTGACACCTAAGACTAATAAAGAAGCAAGCGTGTTTTTTAAAAGCGCCAAACACGGCGACGTAGTAGTTCTCTCCCAGCCGCTACTAAGGCAGGCCTCCTTTATTGAATCCATACTGTTACTTGTTGTAGACGAAGCTCACAAAATAGTCTCAGGAGACTCGAGCTACAAACTAATGAAAGCCATAGGGGAAAAGGCTTTAAAGTCTGTCTTTGTCACTGGAACCCCAGAGGTGTCTGCTCGCATAAACAAGAGACTCACCGCTCTCCTGACCGGCAGATCACACACAATAGAAGAGAGTCAATGGTTAGACAGTATGGGGCCTTACGTAACACAAGGTACGGCTGCCACCCTTCCACCTGTTAAATTCTCAGTCGTCTCTCTAGAACCCACAGAATCGGACAACACCTCAACAAAGGCATCTGCTAGAAACATAGCTACCGCCCGCGCCTCTCTAGAGTCGACTCCGTCTTCGTCGTCCCGGATACTTTACCAGCGCGCAGTTCTACAAGAGAGACTCTCTAAGGCCTCTCCGTCAATCCTGCTAGGACCTGACGCGGCACTTGGTGCAAAAGAGTTGTACATCCTTAAAGAATCAGCAAAACATCAAGTCATAGTGTGTGCAGGGTCTACCGCCTCTTCTAAGGTCATAGCCTCTCGCTTGTCTTTAATGGAACGCAATGTGCTAGACCTATCGTCAGTTCCCGCAAGTCAACGCTCCTCATTATTGTCACCTCTCGATCCATCTGTACAGGTTGTAGTTATTCCTGACGACATGATGCTGGGGCTTAATATACCGTCAGTGGAACGTGTGTTGCACGCCGACGTGCCGGCATCAAAGTCGGTAGCCCTCCAACGCTCCGCTAGATCTCAGAGGCTAGACTCCAAACTAAACAACATACAGTCTACGTTCCTTGTTTTAAACGAAACCTCAGAAGAGCAAGCCGTGTCTCTGGTTGTTCCAAGAGAGCGTACTTGATAAAAGACTACACTGACTTACGTAGCTCTGTATCTCTTGAGTTTATAAAATCGGTGGAGATAAACCCCACCGTCTAATGTGTTCTGTAGCGTGTTTTTAGCCCCGCACAGATAGTCTCTACAGCGTGCTCTATGTCTCCGTTGTTGTCTACTATCAAGTCAAAACCAGCGTAGCCGTCAAGCATAACCTCACTAGGATGAGTAGCTGCTGCTGCGTCTACGCCGATGCCGTCTCTACCCCACAGCCTGTTGCGCTGTGTCTCTGGAGTTATCTCGAGTCTAACGGCGTAAAATCCAAGCTGCCTCGGTACCTCTACTTCGTTAGGGTGGCGGCAGTCGGTGTAATACACCGACACGCCATTTGACAGATTGTCTGCAGCCTCTTTAATAGAGAGTCTAACCCAGTGCAGCTGGTCCTGTGCGCGCCGCACGTCCGTACCTAGGTACTGTAGGGCCCATCTAATCTGCGGGGTTCTAGAGTGAGCAGTAGCTCCCTCTCTTCGTACACAATCCCATAGTTTCTCAACTATGGTCTGAGCGTGATGGGTTTCTATACCCAGCCCGCAAGTGTACTGACATGCTTCACGCGGAGTGTCAGCTTCCCTAATGAACTGCAGTACTACGTCAAGCTCGCGCCGCAACGCTGTTGCCCAAGTCAGCTGTACAGCACCAGGTTTCCCTAGCCTGTCCATAACCATCTCTGCAACGGTATCCTTACCGCTCGCCAGTTTTCCAGACACCGCAAGACCGTAAACAAGACCCTCTCGTAGATTTCTACGGGCCTTCACTATCACTTCTGTCTCGACACCAACGGATCTCGCTAGTGCCATGTCCTCTACTTCGTTTAACATAACAGACACTGTGTCTGCAGGCCGTTTCTGGCCAACTAGCTAACTGAGTTCAGCGCTTAATCCACTCTGTTGGGTCCTGTATCTCAAAAGATCTTCGTCTCCCAGATTCTCGCATACATGCCCCTAGGTCGCTCTCTAGAAACAAGCAAACGTCCTCGTTTGCTCGCCCCTCACCGTGTAGCACCGTCTCATACACGACCCCATCAAAGCATCTATCAGGCATGACAGTTTGTCTGCAGTAGCTGTTTGTCTGTGATAACCAGTCTCTATCCCACAAGCCGCCCTCTTTAAGAACCTGTCCTTGACCTCTCCCTTGTCCGTAAGAGCACTGGACAGCCCCGAGGCCGCCTGCTGGACACAAGAAACTCTGATCTCGAACAGACATTATTCCCTGCCTCTCCCAGCAGAGACCATAGTAAGACCCGGTTGTTTTCTGACACCACTCAGGGTCGCTCTCTAACGGGTTGTGCATACCGCCGTGGTCGCTTCCGCTCGTCATTCTCTCTCCAACTGCGCTAAACACACCAGACACACAGGCCTCTTGCCACACGTCGTCTATTCCTCTGCATCCCATGTCTAGATCGTTAGTGTCTGATACCTCAGCTCCGATGGCGTGACCGAGTCCGTGCCAGCAGTCCCACAGCATGACCACCTCATTAGAATCGTCAAGTTCTTCGCATAGTAAAGAGAGCTCAGTGATGTCGTCTCTTGTCTCAGCCCAAGCTGTGTAAGAGCCGTGCAGCAAACCACCAGCACAGCTGTACGGTGCATCAAACACGTCTTGAACCTCACCGCCTCTGTCTACCCAGTGGTGTCCGAGTTCGTGCATCATGGAGTGGCACCACGCTGCAGCAAGATGCGGTTCACCTTTAAGCCATGATCTGATGTGTGCCTCACCAGCAGAGAGACCTTCCTTGTCTGCGAGTGTTTTAGCCTCGCCAACTACACACTCGTAGCTTGTTCTCTCGACAGTTTTATCGCAAGCCGAACTCTCTTGGGTTCCGGCGTCAGAGCACCCCAATGCAGTAAGAATCAACACGGCAGTTAAGAGTTTCCTCACGTCAGTCTCCGTTCTCGTCTAACCCTAACGTGAGCTCTAGTGGTGTGTCCATCTCAAGATGTCTGTATGCTTCACTTGTAGCTACACGTCCCCTAGGTGTCCTCCTCAAGAAGCCCTTATGCATTAGATACGGCTCATAAACCTCAGTCAGGGTCACAACCGCCTCTCCAACGCTGGCAGCCAAAGTAGCAGCCCCTACAGGCCCTCCGTCGAACTTAGTACAGAGAGCCCTTAGAATCTCGTTACCAAGCAGATCTAGACCGGCTTCATCTACGCCGAAATCTCGTAACGCAGCTGATGCTACGTCTCCGTCTATCTCTGTGTGTTCATTTATCTGAGCCCAGTCTCTAACTCTTCTACACAGGTTATTAGCCACTCTAGGAGTGCCTCTGCTTCTTCTGGCTATCTCTCGCCAGGCGTCGTCACTACTTATAACTCCCAGCTTTGCCAAACTCTTTGAAACAATCTCTGACATCTGCGCGTCAGGGTAAAGCACCAGCCTGCCTTGAAATCCAAATCTGTCCCTAAGCGGTGCAGAGAGCATGCCAGATTGTGTAGTTGCCCCGACTACGCATATAGGTTGAAGAGGTAGTCTCACGGTCCTGGCTTTAACTCCGTCACCGACAACAAAGTCCAAGACACCGTCCTCCATCGCCGGATACAGTATCTCTTCTACCTGACGAGGTAGTCTGTGTATCTCATCGATGAACAATATGCTGGGAACTGAAACCCCTGATAAAAGAGCAGCAGCGTCACCTGGTCTCTCTAGTGCAGGTCCGCTGGTGTTTATGAGAGGTAGACTCATCTCGTGTGCTATAATCTGCGCGAGTGTAGTTTTACCGAGTCCCGGGGGGCCAGACAGCAGCACGTGGTCGGGCATCTCGTTTCGTTCTTTAGCTGCACGCAGTGTGATAGAGAGGTGACGCGTCAGGTCCTCTTGTCCCGTAAATTCTGCTAGACTCGCTGGTCTTAAAGCGTCTCGTTGTTCCGGTTTCATTATCTCCTCACTTCCTCTAGAGCCACGGATAGCAATTTAGCTTCGTCGCTCTCTCCGCTCTCTAAAGCTGTACGCGCCGCTTCGTTAGATCTCTTTTCATCAAACCCGAGAGATATCAACGTCTGGGCTACTTCGTGCCACGGTTCTCGTACAGACACCAATCCAGCTGGCAGCTTAATGCCAGACGCAATAGCCTCTGCCTTTTTAGCACCCACGCCAGACGCTCTCGCTATAGCCTTAGGATCGAGGCTCAAAACCCCAGCAACCCCTACGTCTCTCATAACAGACATCGCCATACTCGGCCCAACGCCAACCACTTTGCATAAAGCCTGGAAAACTACGTTCTCGTCCTGAGTCTCAAACCCGTAAAGAGTGATGGAGTCCTCGCGAACCACGGTCGTCACCCACAAAGCCGCCTTGGTACCTGGCACTAATGGAGCCGTTACAGATATAACGTAACCGACACCTCCTGCAGATAGGACATTAGGAGCCACCACATCGCCGTTTAGATACCCAATCACACCAGTATAGTGCCTCAGAGCAAGCCAACCGCACGCGTGTCTCAGCCTGGTTTGCGGGCACTATAACGTTATGCTAGCAGACATATTGGCAGACGTTATACCGACAGCCGACAGCACACTCCTAGAAACCGCTTTCGCAGTGGCGCGATCCTCTAAGGACGAGAGTCTGCTAGTTGCACTAGCATCCAGAGATGACCTACCACGCGAGATGGATGAGTTTATAGCAGCCGCCTCTTCGGTGAAAGTGCAGCGCGCCCGCTTCTCAAGGCCAGGCATGGATGCTGCGACGATAAAAAAGGCTCTCAAGAGAGAGAAGCGAGCAGGTGTGTTGTCTGCCATAGCTAGCACCGCTGGTTTGCCAGACGAGATATACTCTACTCTCTCCACCTCGTCTTTCAGAGCCGTGGCGTCGGCTGTGCTCAGTAATGACTCAGCGTCTACCCAGGCACGAACAGCGGCCGCTATGACCTTGGCTTCACGTTACGAATCTCTCCCCTACGCAACCCGCCATCTACTAAACGCGGCTTTAGAGAACAAGACTGTAGATAGACAGCAGGTCTTTAGCTCTTCTCAAGAGCACCTCCAGTCGTACATGGCTCGCTACGCAGACACGCTCTCTGAAAACCAGCAGTTATTTCTAGCCACCCGTATTCTAGAGCGTGCAAAAGACATCCAAGCCGATAAGTCTCTATCTAATTACGGCTCATACCGCCGCCACGCAGCCGTGCGTGAGGTTGTAGCAGTAGCCTGCCAGCTAGTAGAGGCTACCGATAGTGATAAAGTGGTTTCTCTAGTGGCTCAATCAGAGAAACTGCTCGCAGACGCGTCTCTCACCGCTCTACTGGCTTCGAGGGCCGACGGTCTAGCAGCTCGTACACAGCGGCTAGACATAGCGTCCTCGTCTAACGACACAGCAGAGCTCGTATCGCTAGTGCGCGACGTTGTCTTAAATAAAGACACTAAGCTAGCTAAAGTTTTAGCCGAAAACACAGCTCTACCCATAGACGACGCAGCCAGCGTGCTATCGATCCTAAGCCAATCGGAAGCAGTTTCCGCCGTCGAGAATCGCAACTGTGCTACCACTGCCGCGAGACTTGTGCCGTCACTCTCCCTTGATAACCTAGTCAAGCTAACTAGGCGATTTGGTCTAGATATAGTCAAGCAGCTCCCATCTAATCGGGGCTACGGGGCTGACGTTATGCGCACTGAGGAGTTTGAGGTATACGCTAAAGATTTCGTTCTGGCCTGTTCTCTCACAAGAGTGAGAGAGATAATAAAGCCATATTACGGCTCGTGCCCCCCTGCCATCATTCGAGCACTAACAGACGTGCTGTCGTCGCTACCTCCGCAGTCCGCAGAGATTTTATTAAATCTCTCTGCAGACTGGACTGGTTCTTTAGGGGATCTCGTGTCTTTAGGGGTTGTGTTAGATGACAGCAAGTAAAGATCGGAGATTCCCTCAGTTCTCCCTTGTTTTACCTAAGATGGTCTCTAAGTCAAACTTCCGATACGGAGACACGGGACACTGGAGAAAAAACGCAGCCTTCGAACGTGAGTGCGCTCTACTGTTAAGAGCAGCCATTCCAGAAGGTTGGCAAGTTGGAAGCCCGTCAGATGAACTCTCAAAGAGACCACGTGTTATTGTAGCTATAGCAGCAGTTACTCTGTTGGACGCTGGAAACGTGTCAAAGAGTTTACTTGACGCCGCAGAGGGTGTAGTTTTTTTAAATGACGCCTCAGTGTGGGCCGTCACTCAGATAGTATCACGCAGTAGATCTAACCAGAGAACCGCAGCATCTTTTGCGCTCGTCTCACCAGGTGATGACGTAGATCTGTCAAGTCTCATCACTTTAGTATCTAAAGAGGCGTTAGATACCTTGGAGAAATCTGACGCGTCCGTCTAGCCCCTCGTTGGCTATCTTATCTATCAAACCTGCAGCTTCTGCAGTCTCAATGCAGGCGTCTAACCAAGACACTCCTCTCACTTTGAGCGTCTCATAAACTCTCCAGCACGCCTCGTCTGCCCACGGCGCCCTGTCACCTGAAGAGCCTTCTTCGCTACTAGCTGCGTCTAGAAGCATCGCTATGTGGCCAGCGTCAAAAACCACGTCAACCCAGTCTCCATCCTGTTTTAAGTCAGGCTCTCTACCAGCTAACACCGCCAGAACTACTTCCAGGGACGCTCTCGGATGGGCTGTTTTAACTTGTTGCACAACGGCATTATGCAATCTTTAAGAGATACAGCAAGAAGGCATGCAGACTACCTGCCAGAAATGGTCCGTTCCGATGCTTTAAACATGTCTAAACACTCCAAAGCGTTAGCTGTAGCGTCTCTCACTCTCGCTGGATTGTGCGCCACTGCCTCCTACGTCCAAGCAGCAGCTGTCCCTGCCACCGGTTCTTACACCACTCAGTCTGGTCTTGTAAACGTTCTCGCTTTCCCGTCGTCATCTGAGAGGGCTTCCGCTTTCCAGATAGGCCTAGGACAAACTACAAACACTGAGATAGCTTACTCAGACAACTCTCTCCGCCCAGATGACCTAGCCACCCCATACGATGAATCTCTAAACGAGATGTGGGCGTTCTGTGTGCAGCCCTACGAGCTTGATGGCGCAGGAAGTCCGACACTTGTTCCGGCAGAGTTTTATGTAAACGGCGACCACTCTTTAGTGTCTGATAAGATTCTAGCAGCACATAACAGCAAGCAGGTACGCTACATCATGAACAAAGTACCTCTTTACGCGAAAAACGGCTCCCTTGGAGCTGGAGCCCCTATCGGGCTGTTGTCAGACAGGGCGTCTATATCATACGTGGGGACTCCAGTCGCGAGCACTGCTGTTTTAACTGTAGGTTCGTCCAGCGTAACAGTCTCAGCCCGAGACCTAGAGTACGCCTCTGTGTCTCTGGCTGTTCGTAAGATTCTAGATCCATCTCTTAATTTAGACAACATAGATGCCTCTCTAAAAAGTGTGTTAAAAACTAGAGCAGAGGAGTACATCGCTGACTCTGCGTCGAAATATGCATCTTTTGTAGAACCAGACGCTAAAAACTCGTACGGCGTTACTTTAGATACAGAGGTTAAGCAAGGTTTAGTCACAGTGACAGTCACTGGTCTGGACGGTACTTCAGGAGCACAGACGCCGCTAGTTGGGAAAACCGTCCGTCTATGGAACCAGTCTCTAGATCTAGATCCCGCTTCAGGCTCTCAGAATCAAGTAACAGCCATCACTGACGCAAACGGTAAGGCTGTCTTCACTCTAGCAAATGTAACGTCAAACACACCAGCGAAGGTTATCTTAGAGAGAGCTATAGCGCCGGGAACTTTAGTTAAGACATCAGGACAAGTAACTGCTCCAAGTGGTTCGACAACAACAACACCAGCGAAGGCTCAGCAGCAGATGCTAGCTACAGCCGGGTGGGGCCGCGTAGCTTCCGACGTAACACTGTTACAGTCTGCTGCCGCAACAACGACAACGACTCCAGAAACAACATCCCCTACCTCCACTACGTCTCCAGGTACGTCACTCCCTAGCACTGGACCAGATAACTCACGCCTCTTTATACTCCTAACTGTAGTGTTTGGTGTCTTAGGGCTCTATCTAGCGCAGAGACGCGAGACAGACACTAACAATCAGTGACGCGTCGCTACTGGTCTGTTACTAGTTCGCCGTCACGGTGTGTCACATGCTAGAGACGTCGATTCAGCCAGCCCCTGGTTGGTACCCCGACCCGGCGGGCTCAGGCGACCTACGTTTCTTCGATGGTGTGTCTTGGTCTAAACAGACCAGGCCGCTATCTCAGTCTGCTCCAGCTTTCTCCACACCAGCTGGAAAGACCGATCTGCTGGCAGCTTTCCCGCCAGCGCCTTCACGCTCTCCAGAGATCAGACTACCTTGGTTAAAGATGGTTTGGAACTTTGTAAAACCCAGCAGGTCAGGCACCGACCTCTTGATGAGATCCATAGGTACTATCTGCTTTATGGCCTCCGTTGTGCTTTTGAGCTACTCACTATGGGAGACTAGGATATCCGCTTATTTCACAGCTCAAGCTCAGAGCGAGCTCAGAGCTGTCTTTGAATCTAAATACACAACACCTCCAGTTACAGGACCGCTCGCCGCTCCATCAGACTCACCGTCGCGTCAGCTGCCCGTATACGCAGAGACGACGACAACTACAACAATAGCTCCAATACCTCCTCTTTTGCCACCCAAAGGAGAACTAGTGGGGCGTTTATTGATACCATCTATAGGGCTAGACCAGATGATTTTAGCCGGCACAGACACTGGCACTTTGAAAAAAGGTCCCGGCCTGTGGGAGAACAGCGTCTTTCCAGGCGCTCCGGGCAACGCCATGATGGCTGGCCACCGAACCACTTACGGCGGCCCGTTTCGCCACTTAAACGATCTAACACCAGGCGATAAGATAATATTTGAGGCCCCGGGCCAGCCGCCAGCAGTTTTTGAGGTACGCGGATCTGACATCGTGTCTCCTAAACAAGTTACCGTAGGAGCGCAGACTTCAGGCGTGCGCTTAACACTCACAACCTGCGATCCTCCTGGCTCTGCAGCAAAACGCCTCGTAGTTCAAGCAGAGCTTGTAGAGGGCGCGTACATTAAAGACGCGCTACCGGCTTCTGTGTGGACTTTTCAGTCCTAGATCTCCTCGTTCTCCCCGAACAAGACTATAGTTCTTGACGGTATCGGCTCTGGTATGTCGTACTCTTGGTAATTAACACCCTCGTCTGGATCAAGAACAACGCCGCCTTGAGCCCAGTCAGTAACCGACTCTATCTCCCCTAAATCTTCAGCTTCTCTCTTTTTCCTGCCGATTCTACGCCGCTTAGGTTCCGTCTCCTCAACCGTGTCAAATCCATCCGGGAGGTAGAATGCTCCGTCACCAGCGCCTGGTTCTGTACCTATGACTATCGACGCACCAAGCTCTAGTAGCTCGTCACCGGAGATCATGGTAGCGGAGGGAACCAATGGTCCAACCGCAGCTGCAGCTGCTTCCCAAGTAGTGGCCTTCTCGCCCATGCCCGCACCAACGCCGTCTATCTCCCAAGTGACTGGAAGTTCAGGCTGCTCTGTCTCGACCCACACCTCAGGAGCACCCACTTCAGATGGCGCATCTATAAAAGCCTCATGTCCAACTCCAGGCGCCCACGGGTCCTCTGTCTCGATGTAGCTCTCTTTAGTAGCCTCGCTTGTTTCTCGAGAACGTTTCTTGTCTTCTTTAGCTCTGAGTTTCTCAAGCTTTCTCTCTTCGCGTTCCGCGCGCTTGGCTGAACGTTCCACAGAGCGCCGTGTTGCCTTGTCGTTGCCGTCTGCTACAGCTTCAGGTGGAGCTTCACCAGATGCTAACTGCCACACATCAGCAAACATCTCACGCTGCTCCTCTATTGGATTGGCGAGAACTAAAGATCCTCCACCTTTAGAGACCGCATCAGAGACAGCAGCGCGCGTCTCGTCTAACTGCTGAAGCTTCTCTGCTCTCTCTGCTCTGCTCTGGGCTCTGGCCACAGAACGTGGCGTTCCTGGGTCTTCCCACGCTCTGACGTCAAACGGGAACTGAGCTACTTTGTTCTTGAGACCTCTTTTTTTCTTAGGCTTATCTCTTTTTTTATCTTTCGGAACGTCGTTTGTTCCCTCAGGTGCTAAAGAAGCACTCTGTGAGACATTCTCCAGTACAGCGGCAGCAGCTTCGACCTCTCTCTCTTGGAACAAACCATCTAAACTAAAGTCGTGTTCATCCGGGTCCCCACCTGCAATATCTGTTGTAAAGGCAGGCGTTACGCTCTCATACGCGTCTGGGTTCTCAAGTGGTGCAGTTACTCCGTAGTTCACCTCTCTCGGAAGATGCTCTACTGGGTATATGGGCGCAACTGGAAGCTCAACTCTAATCGTAGCAGGTACGCTGTCGTTAAAGAGCGCACTCTCTTTAACGTGAGGCGCACTAGATGCCGTACCTCTCTCGCCTATCTCTATAGAGGGTCCATCGTTAGACCCTCTCTCTGGGGCCCAGAGTTTGTACAGTAAGTAGCACCCCGCGGCAGCCATCGGCAAGAACGCGAAAGTTGCGGGATTTAGCGCCAGGACCATGATTCACACTGTGACTCGATGCTCCATGTACGCAACCGACCTCTTGCAAGACCTCGTACAGCCAGTTTTAACCCTGTAAAGCGCTTGCCGGCCACATTTTTTGTTAATTTCATGTATTTTATAAATGCGGTGTCTCCACCGCTGCTGTCAGATATCGGGACAGTTATCTGTCTTACCCTCAACCGAACAGATGTAGTTCTGTAGCTCCTGCACTCCTTCTTTCGTACAGGGCTTGCTCTCTGCGGCTATCTCTATCTTCTCTCCACCGCCGAGGTCGCCGGCTATCAAGCACAGGTCACCTTCACTGGTTTTAAAGCTCTTAGAAGCACCCCACATCGTGTCACCGGCAGCGAGCATTGCTCCACTACCCTTTGGCGCTCCGATGTATGTACCAGTAGCACTACGCCACGCGGCGATGTCTTTAACTAAAGCAGCCATCTGTTCTTTAGCTCCTGGCTTGTCGTAAGTCGACGCGCCTCCCTTGTTAAGGTAATACACACCACCAAGTAGCAGCATAAGCGAAAGTGCTGCAATCTTAATTTTTGACATGTTCTCTCCTTGTTTTTAGTCTCCAAGAGACCCAATAGACTCTAGGCGCACAAACAGAACTCACCAAAAATGCTCTGTGGCCCAGAGCGGTAAAAAGGCATAGTTTACGTATGAACCCAGAGAATTTAGCTAAAATGGGAGATATGGACCTCTGGGAGCTAGCCGCTCTAGTACGTGCTGAGCAATCGCGTCGCCTACGCGAGGTCGCAGATCCCGCTACTTTAACGTCAGAGGCTTTCTCCTCAGGATTTAACTCTCAAGGACAGGCTCTCGAGCCGGTGGTCGTGTCGGGTATGATAGTGTGCCACGGGTCTCGCATAGACAAGTCGGCGTCATCACATGACTGTTCTTTTGTTAAAATAGACGACGAGTGGGTCTGGGACAGTCCCGACCTTGTCTCAGACGACGTGCGAACCGCAGCTGAACGCCGAGTGCATATGCGCTCTGTGTCTCTAGTACCGGCAATAGAGGGCACCAAGGTGGATTTTATATCCTCCAAATGCAAGTCCGGGGTACATGAGATGCGCAAGTGTGTATCTTTTGAGATCATAGATGGAGCACTTTCACAAGTATCAGCAAGGACTGTATCTAAGTCCTCAACCCACCGCTGACCTACCAGTAAGACACTGCCTCTGGAATTTTCCGGGAGTTCTGGAACGATAGCCACGTGGCCAAACGTAAGAGAACAGTTTCTGCACCATCACTAGACCAGCAGGTTATCATTGATACCCCGCTAGAGGAAGAGCTATCTACCTCCTACATGGAGTACGCCCTGAGCGTTATAGTATCACGTGCTATACCCGATGCCAGAGATGGATTAAAGCCAGTGCAGCGCAGATTGCTGTACGCCATGGATCAATCGTTCCTTAGCTCTGATAAGCCTTACAGGAAGTCCATCGCAGCAGTAGGTGAGACGATGAAAAAATACCACCCTCACGGTGACGCGGCTATCTACGAAACTCTTGTGAGAATGGCTCAACCATGGGTTATGAACGCCACTTTGGTAGACGGACACGGTAACTTCGGCTCCCTAGACGACGGTCCAGCAGCGAGCCGCTACACAGAAGCAAGACTCTCTCAGTTGGCCGAGGCGCTGTTGAGAGACGTAGATCAAGACACCGTCGACATGCACCCTAACTTTGATGCCTCTACGAAAGAACCCTCTGTACTGCCGGCAGCTTTCCCTAATCTGCTGGTAAATGGCGCCTCAGGTATCGCAGTTGGTATGGCCACGTCACTACCGCCACATAACTTAACAGAGGTCGTAGAGGCATGTGTTCTCTTACTAGATAATCCTAACGCGTCTTTAAGAGATATACTGAAAGTTCTACCTGCACCTGATTTTCCGACCGGCGGCGTCTTGATGGCAGACAAGAAAGCTCTTTACGAGATGTACTCAAGCGGCAAAGGATCAGTGCGCGTTAGAGCTAAAACCACGATAGAGCAGTTGTCCCCTAAAAGGCAGGGTATTGTAGTTACAGAGCTACCGTACAACGTTGGTCCGGAGAAAATAATATCCAGAGTTAAAGAGCTAGTAGCACAGAAAAAACTCGACGGAATATCAGACATAGCAGACCACACCGACAGAAAGCATGGTCTTCGACTTTTGATAGAAGTAAAGTCTGGCCACGACCCGATGTTAGTCCTCTCTGAGCTTTACAGGCTCACCCCGATGGAGGAGTCTTTCTCCATGAACGCCGTGGCTCTCCTAGACGGAGTGCCCCAGGTGTGTAGCCTAAAACAGCTGCTCGATGCCTTCGTTACACACAGACTTGACGTCATAGTGAAGCGATCGCAGTTCAGATTAGATAAAGCCAATCAGAGAATAAAGCTACTCTCTGCTTTAATTAAAGCACTAGACGCCATCGACGAGGTAGTGAAGATAATAAGAGCTTCGAAAGACACCGACACTGCCAGACAGAAACTATGCAAACTTCTAACTATAGATAAAGAACAAGCTGAGTACATCTTAGATATGCCTCTAAGAAGGCTCACTGCCCTAGAGGCCACTCGTCTAAGAAATGATCTGGCAGAGCAGAAGAAGATAGCAAAGCACTTATCTGCACTCCTGAAGTCGAAAAAAATGCAGAGCGACTGTGTAAAAAGCGAACTCTCAGAGGTTCTTAAATCTTTCCCTAACAAAAGAAAGAGTGCCGTCTCTTATCAAACTCTATCTTCAGTAGAAACTAAATCCTCTGCCGCGTCTAAAACCACTAAGGCTAAGACCACCGAGAGTAGCAAAGAGACCGTAAAAATAAGCAACACCGACTCTACACCCTGGTTTGTTGTTATCTCCCCTGAAGGCAACATATCACGTTCACAAGAGCCAGCCTCAGGACTTTTCACTCTAAACACCACGTCTGGCAAATCAGTGGTGTTGTGCAACTCTAAGGGCCTGTCTTGGGCTCTTGACATCTCAGATGTACCCCTAGCGCCTGTACCTCTAAGCTCTGTGGTAGAGGGCCCCGAGATTGAGAATCTAGTTGGCATGGTGTCCTTAGGAGATCCTCTCGCTCTAGTTACACGTCAAGGTTTAGTAAAGCGCATAGAGGACGATACGCCAACTGCGACACAGTTTTCCAGAGCTGCTAGTGGTCTAGTTTTAATGAACATAGCTACCGACGACGAGCTGGTTTCTGTCTCAAGGTGCCTCTCGGAAGATGAGATAGTTTGCATCTCGTCAGACGCGCAGCTTTTAAGGATGAGGGCCGCCCAAGTTAGACCCCAGGGTCGTAGCGCTGCAGGGATGGCTGGAATGAGGCTTAGGGCAGGTTCTCAGATCGTTGCCGCTGCTGCAGTGTCTGATCCCAGCGCCTCAGGGGTAGCTTTAGTGACTGACGCTCTGAATGCAAAGTGGTCTCCGCTGTCAGAGTATCCTCTCTTAGGACGAGCAACTTCTGGGGTGCGTGCTATGGCTATGAAGAAGGCCGACACTAATGTAGCTAATGCTTTTATCGGCCTAACGCCGCCGATGCTAGTTTCCTTAAAAAACAAGATAACTGCGTTCCCCTGGACGCCGTCTAAGCGCGATGCTTCCGGGTCACCCATTCCGTTTGCGATAAAACACCTGGTTTCCAGCTAGCCCTCTGTTTTGAGGGAACTTTATCACGTACAGTGTTTAGCACCACGCGGGTGGCGCTGAACAGTGTATCTTATGCCCAGAGTTCGCCGCGCGCTAACACTTCTTGAGATGACCGCCGCCCTGGCGGTCTTGGGCATACTTGCAACTATATCGGCCTTTGGTATATCAGCAGCAATGCGCGGGTCTGAGACGACTGGAGCCTATGCCAGGTTAGAATCAGTACGCACAGCAGCACGAGCCTCGATGGCCACAAACCAGGGTGTGCTACCTGTATCGTTAAATGACTCTCTCCCGGTTTCTGGCATCGAGCTAACTTCAGGTGCTTCGGCGTCAAGTGATGTCTCTCTTTATAGAGCAAACGACTTTAAAGTAGCCATAGCTACACTAGATGACACCGCTTGCGCAGGAATCTTAGAAGACGTCTCAAGCGGAGACCTGTGGTACGTTTACGATAACAGTGTAGCAGGCGGATACTGCAGCGCGCAGAGGGTCGCCTCATTGGTTCTATCTCCAGAAACATCTTCTGCAGCGTCTCCTATCTCAGTAGATCTTGATTCTGTCACAGTTATAACAACGACAACAACCCCGGTTGTAACTACAACTACTACCATTCCTGCCTCTATAGCGCCCATACCATCAGTGTCCCCTTCTGGAATACCACCTGCCGGTAAAGCTAGAGTGCTCGACTCTACAGGTAACGGGTTGCAGGTGTCTCTAGCTGAGAGCGACCCCTTCGTCGTGACAGACGGGACTCTCAATGCTAGCTACGCAGACACAGCAACAGTGTCTAGATCTCAAACTACTCTGATTTTTGAACCTTCAGGGTCTATCTCGCTCTCTGTTTCGGGTTTCACACCCGGAGCTTCTATAGAGCTCTGGGCTCTACCAGGTGATTATCTATTAGACACAGCAACAGCCGACACGTTTGGTGAAGCAACGCTATCGGCATCTCTCCCTTCAGCTCTACCTGAGGGTCCCATAGCTATTCAAGTAGAGGGTATCTCATCAGAATCAGACGAGAGAGCGCTCTCCCTAGGAGCAACGATAGACGACCCATCTACGACCTCAACAACAACATCGACAACGTCGACAACGTCACCTCTCCCACCTGTAGCCCCTGACTCTATAACTCTCTCTGAGACTGCTTCACAGAGTGGTCTCTTGCGAGCAGACATAAGCGGAGCTCTCGCTCGTGCCCCATCCATCACAAAAGTAGACGTCACTTGTACGCCATCTAACCCGTCAGCTCCGACTCTAGCACACACGTTCTCTTCAGGACTGACACTTAACGGCGCTGGGGAGTACCCAGATCTCAACTCTTCATGGATGACGTCTGTCGCTGGACAGACCTACACATGCCGCACGGAGGCTACCTCATCAAACGGAGTTTCTGCGTCAACTTACTCTGATTCATACTACGTATACCCCTATCCGTACCCGTACCCGTATCCATACCCGTCACACTACCCGTACCCATACCCATACCCATCTCACTACCCTTACCCATACCCGTATCCTTCCCACTACCCGTACCCTTACCCATATCCGTACCCTGGTCACTACCCGTACCCATACCCGTACCCGTCACACTACCCGTACCCTTATCCTTACCCGTATCCAGCACACTACCCGTACCCTTATCCTTACCCGTACCCGTACCCGGCTCACTATCCTTACCCATATCCGTCTTTCTATCCGTATCCATACCCTGGCCACTACCCGTACCCGTACCCGGCTCACTACCCGTTCTTCTATGGATACCCGTACCCGGGTCACTACCCTGGAGCTTACGTATCTCCTAGGTAGAGACGCGCCACTGTCTGGTTTCACTGTCGAGCACATAAAAAACAGAAGGTCGTGTTGAAAGCTAGACAGCTAAGTATGTTAGACAACAGCACTCGTTAAGGCGGCAGCAAGAGAGAGGATAGCACTTGAGAAGCAAGAGACGTATTTATTTAAACACAGTTAATGTTTAAAGATAGTTTAGTAGCGCGTCACTGATTAAAGAGAGTAGAGACTCTCTCCAAGCGCCACACGCCGTTCTCTAAAACAAGGCTCCATGCTAGCTGTGCTGTGACGTTACCTTCAGGAGAGACCACGACCACACCACCCTCGGCTGCGTTAAGAGTACCAGTCATAGATAGAGCCGAGAGTTTGTTGGAGATCTCTGTAGCTAGCTCTGGAGTTACTTGCTCGACAACAACGCTCTGTGTTAAGTTAGGATCTAGGAGGCTTTGTAGTATCTCATTTAGTCTCTCTTGTGTGACTGTAGTTACGCCTTGAGCAGCCTGTGTTGTCTCTGTGTTTAGAGGCGTCGCGTTGTCACCAGCTAATTTGACTCCCATGAATATAAAGAACAAAACAGCTATAACTATGAGTGTACTGCGATTGTTCTGGATTAAACCTTTTGTCCTATCCCCAATAGGTATAGATTCGAATCGCTCCTTAATAGTCTTTTTATGCCTGTGCAACTCTCGCATGCCCGTCTCAGACGAGGCTGGCATATTCTCAGGTATAACCCACTCCTGTCCGTCTATCACTGTTTTAGTAGTGCTACCGTCCTCTAGATGAGCGCCGAAAGAGTGTGGACTAGCTGGTATAACCTCGGCGTGAGGGCTAGCTTGTCTAACGAATCTCCCGTAGAGGTCTATGCCCCAAGCTGCGCCTGTATCATCAAAGACCCATAAGTTACCAAGAGCGCTCTTGGCCTCGTCTTCCTGAATGTGCCCGTGCTCAAAGTCGGAGGTTATTCTCTCATACTCTTGGCGAAGTTTCGCCAGCTCCGGGTGGATATCCATAGTTTAAGCATCGTCACGCAACACCCTACTAGACACAGCAACCTTGTCCTGTACTGTTTATAAAACATGGCTAAAAAGCAAAGAGACGATGAACTAACACTCGAAGGTGTTGTTTTAGAGGCACTACCTAACGCAATGTTTAAAGTTCAGATACAGGGTGGAAACTCAGTGCTGGCTTATTTGGCAGGTAAGATGCGTACTCATAAAATACGGGTACTACCAGGAGACACTGTACAGGTTGTCCTATCGGCTTACGACCTAACTAGGGGTCGAATAGTCTACAGGGTTCCAACACCAAAAAGCTAGCCACCAATAGACGCGTAGGCATCTATTGTGTACTGGAGTTCTCTCACACACAGCTCCCTGGCTGCGTCCTCTTTAAGAGTAGGGCACACCTTGTTTGACGCGTCTTGGTCTGTCTTGTGCTGCATCTCATAGTACATAATAGCTCTGCCGCCCATACAGACTCCTGTCGTTACTGCGTCTGGACCCTGGCAGTCAGCATCAGCGGTAGATCTAAAACCAACACCTCTAGAACAATACTCCTTGTTCTCCTGAGCAAGTTTCGAGCATCTAACAAGTGAATCTGACCCTCTCTCACCCATCATTCTCCAAAGACCGGGTATCTCACGCCAGCAAGATTGCTGCAACCCCTCTGTTATCTCCCCGCAAACCTCAACTAACGCAGGATCCTTCTCTGCAGCCTCTCTAGCGTAAGTGCTCACCCACTCCATAACAGACCCAGTAACGCAGTGCGCAGCATCAGTGGTCATTTTTGAGCACAAGTCGTTTGACGCCTTAAGAACGTCACCGTTCGTCCTTATTGTTGCAGCATGACCTATGCCGTGTCGGCATGACGTCCTGTTATACTCGTTTCCTTCGTAGGCGCTGCACGCTTGATAAACGGTCTCAATGAAAGATCCATCGTCGGCTATATCGCCAGAGGCTGCTATAAAAACCCCGTGTTGGTACCCGAATTGGCAGTCGCTGTCTGCCTCTAGTAGAAGGTTCTGTATATCTCTGTCTCTGTAAGTCTCGTGAGCTGCTATCCCTATTTTATGCATGAGAGTGTGGCAAGACGCAACTATTACAGGAGATAGAGACCCTCCGACTGCTGCAACTGTTTCCCGAGGACCATCCTGACTCATCTTTGTGTTTATCCAGGCTTCCTGACACCCGGGTTCGTTATATCCGAGGCACTCAACAAGAGCAGTCTCTGTCGCTGCCATCACTGGCTCGTTATCAGACAGTTGTGCGATAGATAAGAAAGTAGCCGCAAGTGTTGTGACGACAACTAGTATCTTTCTCACTCGGATACAGCTCCTGTTCCTCCGCCAAGACCACTGCCGTTGATCTGGTTAGAGACTGAGTTTACTCTCTCTACACACTTTTTATTAAGCTCCTCTGACACCACGACAGTCGCGCAGGTGTTTAGTGCTTCGTCAGGTGCGTTTGTCTCCATCACCAAAGAGCCTGCCACTTCGTTGCCGCACAAGTCTCGAGCCACAGAGTCTACCTCTGCGCCACTTATGCACGCAGCGTTCATTTTAGATGGAACAAAACCATTAGCTACCGTAACCATTCTAGAAACGCCGCTGTAGCAAGCCTCTAGCATCTCACCAACGGGGATGAGTTTTTTACAAAGACCGAAGGCTCCTGCAGCAGTGCCAGAGTTATACTGCCAAACTGCAGCTCCGCTCTCGTTGTAGCACGGCTCTTGTATATCAGGGTCAAGCTGCCTACACAGCGCGTGTATGTCTGACGGATCTTGAGGGAGGCTCACTCCATTCAGATTCCTTGTCATGTCTAGGTAATACTCCATAAACATCCCAGCGCCACAGTTGCGCCACTGCGTATCCCCAACCGGCCAAGACAGACACAGCTTAGCTGTCTCTGGCACGTTGTCTCGGTTATTTTCGTACGCGATGTGTCCGATCATGTGGTTACAGTTCCAGTCTATCCATCCATTATCAGATGGCTCCGGCTTCCCCTTCTTAACGATAGCTGCAACCACTTTTTTCGTCATGTTGTCACAAAAAGTAGGGAAACCTTCTTTAACTTTATCCCAAGACTGACCGTGTACATACTCACTTAGGACACCGTGAGCAAAACCCCCAGTACAGGTAACTACCCACGACCCGAACAACTCCTCTACCCCGTATTTTTTCGCAGCACTCTTAGCTATATCGTGCAACACTTCATGACAGTGGTTTAAGAAAGATCTACCATTAACATTGTCTTGATGTACCTTCACAAGAAGGTCAAGCGTACCGTCTACTCCCAGCTCGTCTGTGCGCTCAACGAAATACTCACTGTAACAATCTTTCTGCCCTAGGTAGTCTGTTGTTATGAGTGCGCATTTATCAAACGCCTCGCCGTATGGGGACGCAGCGACAGCCCCGAGCTGAGTACCGCCGTACTCTCTATCTACAGCCTTAGCAGGTATGTAAGACACAGAGGCTACTAGAGCAACTATAGAGAGCATTGGCAGCACTCTCTGGCCTGTCCGCAACTGCGTCACTTTAACTACTGTTAAGCTACCTAGAACAAGACCTACCGATAAAAGCAGCCTTTGACCACCTGGTCTAACTGCTAGCCAAAGACACGGGACAACCAAAATCGCAACCAACACCCCAAGGTTGTGTCTCGCGATTTTCAATAAAGTAGCTCTCACTACTGGCGTAAAAACAGCGCCCGTACCTGCACCAAGCACAACTAGAGACACGCACCCTAGAGACAACATAACAGACGCAAGGATAACAGCGGGGTCGTTAAGTCCCCCCTGGGTTCTTAAAACCAACCATCCGATAAGCGACGTACATCCACCAAAAGACATCACGGCGTTAGCCGCTCTCCATCTAGAAGAACTTCTAGGTGTCAAAAAAGCAGCAACAGACAGCAAACCAGCCGCTAGCACCAGGGCGTGCATCTCAGACCGCACGAGCACAGCTCCAGTCGCCACGGAGGCTCCGAAGCTCACAACTCTACTCCACTCCCTGCCTTGCTCCCAAGTATCATCAAGCGCGTAACCTAGTGCGTACAGTACTGATAAGCAGCTAACTACTAGAGCTGGCACCATTAGTAACAGTGTTGTGATGTCAAGCTCTAAAACCATGACGTTTACCGTGTCAAAAGACCCGCCACCGGCACACAGCAGTCCCTAGATGTTCTTTTTTGTTGCATATTGACTCTTTGGCCCCTCTAGGGACAGTGATACACATGGCAGATAGCTCCAACAACAGTCCAGCAAAAAAGGCCTCCAAAAAGGCCTCCAAAAAGGCAACAGCTAAGAAAGCGGCGTCAAAAAAGACAACCGCCAAAAAAGCACCAGCTAGAAAGCAGGCGTCACCAGCGCGAAGTGAGATGGAGGAACTTTTGGCAGCACTTAACGCGTCTGAGACAAAGACCGCGGGAGCTAAACGTCCTGCCTCAGTGTCTTCTCTAAAAGCCAAGATGTTCCCAGAGGATGCAGACGTTATGACTTATGTTATAGCGGCAGTAGCTGCGGTTATATCTATAGCTGCACTTTTTCTAGTAGTATCGCGTAGCGGATCATCTCGCGCGGACGTTTGTAAAGATTCTCTTGCCGCCATTCAGCAGATGTCATCTGCAGCTCCGAGCGACCAGGCTGCTTTTGGGCAGAATGTGGCTAAGGCTGAAGCTAACTGTACTTACAGAGAGTACAACAGCTTCACAAGTAGTCTAATGTCTGCAAGCACCGTGCCAGTAACTACCGCACCGACGAGCGCGCCTTCTTCAACTCCACCGCAGTCATCCACACCACAGTCTTCCACACCGCCACAGTCTTCAACTCCACCGCAGTCGTCGACTCCAGCATCCTCTAATCCGTAGAGTACATCGCCACTGCAAACTACTGGTACTGACTTACAGAAACCCCCGCCACAAGCGGGGGTTTCTGCTTTTATGAGTTTATGAGACACCAAGCTAGCACCGCTTTTTCAGTACCACGCGAGACGTGACACAGGACTAGGCAAACACGGTGTGGAGTATCAAAAAGTGCTTTAACTTGTATCTAAGGTAACAATACGCTAAGGTTTAACTAACAGCTAAATAATAACTAGTGCGCGTTTGGTGTTACGCAGGAATCACGACTCGTTAGGCAACGCTGGGTTAACTCCAGCTTCAGGACCAAACTCTATACCACACGCGACAGCCATTGACAACATTATTCTGCAAAGACCATACTCAGACAGTAACCACTGGTCACCTGATGGTGTTATCTGAGCCTTTATCAAAGGTGTAGCAGGCTGTCCCTCTAACAGAATGTAGAATGATACCTCAACGCAACCTTCACCTGCTCTGAGTTTCTCACAGATCTCGTCTGGAAGTTTCTGGAAAGTGTCTGCTCTAACGTCGTACTCGCGGTTTCCTGGGTACCTGTCTCGCAAAGTCTTTAGCGCAGTGCTCATTGTGGTTTTGTTCTGCATGTAAGGCTCTAGGTCTGCTATCTCTGGTAAGTCCGGGTTTAAACCAAGCATGTTTAAAATAGGAACCATCGCTGCTTCGCGTTTTTCTAAGGGTAGTTGCTGTTGAGCGATTGTAGTAGATACAGTCGAGGTAGGATCCCACACCACCACATCTCCTGGATTGCTAGACGGGGTAGCTACAGTCTTTTCAGAACTCGCTCCATTGCTGCCGCAGGAAGATAGAAGAGAAGTTACCACTACTGCTGCAAATAGTCTCACGATCTTCATGTGTCTCTGACTCATCTCTGTTTCTCTCCATTCTCGCAGGGTTCTCTGAACTCCTCATACAGTGCAGGGCCCATCTCTTCACACACTGAGGAGGGGTCTCCGTCACCCTGTCCTGTCTGCCTGATGAGGGCAAACCACTCACTAACGCCCTGGGCGCAACCGTCTCGCACGCTGTCGTTTGGAGCTAACCTGCAGTTTAATATCACCTCAGAAGCCGTCTTCCCTCTGTAAGCAAGGGCTCTCCCTACACCTAGCCCGCACTCGGATTCTCCCTCAGGGCAGTTTCTAAGCATGGCCTCAGCGTCTCCATTTAAAGCCCTTGACCATATGTGACCTGAGTACCTATAACACTTGTTTCTAAACTCTTGATTTGTCGTCTCTTCACATATATCTAGTGTGTCTCTCTCCCATTTACCTCTCTCAACGGCATCAGAGAGCGACATGTAAACGCCGTCTGCACAGTCGGAAGATCCGACTTGTAGAGATTCGCATAGATTTAAAGATTCTCTCAACTCACTCGCACTAGCTTGCCAGGCTGCGTGTCCTGTGCCGTGTAGGCAGTTCCCTACTGACTCTCGCTGTGTGAGGTCTGTTCCACACACCGTAGCTGCTTTGGAGGTAAATTCAGTAGGGGTCACACCCATCATGGCTCCCTCAACAAAACCATGAACTAGACCCCAGTTACAGCCGTCGTAGTTTTGGTACAAAACCAGTTGAGGGAATGTGTATCCGCTAGATCCTATTGACCTGCCGACATCGTGCCACTTCGAGTGACACGCCGGGTCTGTTACTTCAGGCCTAAGGGATGCTATAGCTGCCCCTATGAAGTCCTCCTCATTTACAATAGCGCTTTGCGACGACACGCTACTTGAGGGCTTCACTGCCTCACTCTCGCTATATCTGCTCTGCAGGGCTAGTGACGCCACAGCCAGCGCAGCAACGCCGACTACAGCCCAGAGTCGCTGCATGATCAGCCGGTTGTGGTTGTAGGGCTGCTTGGTTCTGCCGGGCTGGAAGTAGGTGTCGTGGTGTCTATGCTAGTTGGCGCACCAGCTCCAGAACCATCAGCCTGGGGTGAAAACCAATCTGACAACTGTTTTGCAGCCATGCTGTTGTACTCACGCCACGAGCAGAGGTCTTGCGCAAGTCTCTGATATATAACCATAGTTATTCTGGAGTTATCGTCGGCGTCTATAGCTGTTTTAAACTCAGCTATGTGTGATTCTATCTTCTCTAGAGTCTCAGTACAGTTCTGTGGCAGCTCTAGACTCACTTCTCTCTTGATAGATGAGCCGTTAGACACCACAATACGGCCGTTCTCATCTTTATACACGCGCACACCGCCGCCATCTGGTGCCCCTTCTCCACTATTGGTGCCACTGGAGTTAGCTGTGGCACTACCGCCCTGCTCTGTACCATCAGATGGGCTGTTACCTAGAAATATCAGAACACCTCCGCACGCTACAGCAACTAGTAGCAGCACCGGGATGATAGTTTTTGCTCTTTTACGAATCCACCACATGGCCTCTCACTGTCCGAGGCCACTCTACTGGGTCCATTAGGCTCGGCTACAAGAAAGGCCGTCTCTAAGAAAACCACGTATTTGTCAGTTGTGGGTGTTCTCTATGGCGCTGTTGCCCTCGGCGGTACCCTTAAGGCAGGCCTCTCTGCCCTCTACAGACGATCCTTCACATATAGTCTGAGCCTCTGGTATGTTGGTAGTGTTGTTTGCGTACATCCAGGCCGCATACTCAAAGCACCTGTCTCCAGCTCCGGTGTCTGCGCACTTCTTCTTTATCTTTGCCGGGTTCATCTCTTCGTGCGCTATTATCGCCTTACCTATACCAAGATAGCACCCTCTCAGTATCTCAGGGGACTCAGACGCGTCTCGGTCGCATACATCAAAAGCTGCTTTCGTGTCCTCTTTAACTGTTTTATATATCTGAGTTGAGGCCTCCATGCCGCAATACACCCTAGCAAGCTCTCCCCACTCTTTAGGTAAGTCCCCGCACGGCGCATACGCATCCTTTAGATCCCATCCGCTCATCACTTTATTGACATGCTCAGCATCGATAAAGTGCTCCATAAAAGCACCTCCCCAACACATTGATTGGTCTATTTTAATGCGTAGGCAGGGGTTAAGGTTCTCCAGCCAACGGTACTCGGGGTCTCTTGTTGAGTTTTTAGCTATGGCGTGTCCCACGATGTGCACGCAGCTAATCCACATGGCAGTACCCTCAGCAATGTTCCAGTCTCTACAGAAGTTATCCATTTTATCATGAAGCTCTGCTAGACTCTTTGAATACAAGTTACGTTCGAGAGAACCGTGTATATACCCATTAGAACAATTATGGATGTAAGGCTCACCCCACGCTATAGCCTTCTCTATACTGTATCCAGACTCAAAAGTGAGGTAACCAAGTCCGTGTAGTGTCTCGTGGCAGTGTAGCATCTGAGGCCCTGTAGGGTCAGCGTCTGCTCTGTCTGTGACCATCTTTAGAGACATAGGAATACCTATTTGTTTAGCAATACTCCTCCATCCATCCTGGTAGCACTGCGACGGCGTGTATGGCTGGTTTGGCACAATTACGGCGCATTTGTCTACTATTGAGAAATCAACCGCTGATTTTATCTCACTATCACTAACTGGCATCGCGACCAATAAAGCTGGTAGTACAGCAAACATTAAACCAACACGTCTGTATCTCCCAGACACATAAAAAACACACACCACCAAAGACACTAGACCAAATATCTTTAAGATCT
>Ga0208311_1000055_pt1 | contig 32668 bp, 37 predicted proteins | sample Colrivmet1562A02_FD_187683 | JGI IMG/M metagenome (GOLD analysis project Ga0208311, IMG submission 187683) | Estuarine microbial communities from the Columbia River estuary - metaG 1562A-02 (SPAdes) (version 2) | ecosystem: Environmental > Aquatic > Marine > Intertidal zone > Estuary | place... | reverse complement strand
CCAACCGGGAGGACGGTGCCTTCATCATCCAAGATGTGGATGGTTGCATTCAGCGCAACACCAACCGTTCCTGGGTGTGCGAGCCACTGCTCTGTGTTGCAATACACAAAACCGTTGCCTTCGCTTCCTGCGTAGTACTCATGGATGACGGGGCCGAACCAATTGATCATTTGACGCTTCACTTCTACAGGGCATGGTGCAGCGGCATGGAACACACAAGTCAAGGTTGAGACGTCGTACTTGCTTCGAATTTCTGGCGCAAGTTTGAGCATTCGCACGAACATGGTCGGAACAGTTTGCGTGTGGGTCACCTTGTAGCGCTCGATGCAGTGAAGGAACTCTTCGGCATCAAAATGATTCATCACCACTGACGTGCCACCTGTGCGATGAACTGACATGTTCCATCGAAGAGGGGCAGCGTGATACAGCGGCGCGGGAGAGAGGTAGACAACATCTTCGTTGAAAGAAAAGAGGAATTGTCCAAGGCCTGTGAGTGCGTTTGGTGTGCCAAGTGGGCTGCGAGCAAACTCCAAACGCACACCCTTTGGTCGCCCAGTCGTTCCACTGGAGTACAACATGTCTGTGCCATCAATGCGTTCGTTAAGCGGGGTGACTGAACACTGCGCTAGAGCATTTTCAAAGCTTTCATATCCAGAAACGGTTCCGTCAATCATCAATCGCAAATCAACGCCAGGAGTTGTGTTGAGAATCTCTGTTGCCTGATCTGCTTTGTATTTTGACGTGATGTAAGCCTTGGCTCCGCAGTCGTTGATGATGTATGACAGTTCATCTGAAGTGAGTCGGCTTGAGCATGCGGTATAAATCAGTCCCGCATAATGACAGCCCCAAATGATTTCGAAGTATCGGGGGTGATTCTCGATACAAATTGCAATATGGTCGCCAACTTGCAAGCCATGGCTGCGAAGCAGATTGCTGATCTTGTTGGCCGAGTCGTCGAGTTGCTTGTAGGTCAGGATCGACCCGGTTGCCGCGTCGATGACCGCGGGTTTGTTGGGGTTGAGCGCTGCAAAGTGTCCTGGAAACATGTTGGCAACGGTAGTCCGTCTTGCGGACCATTGTCGGAGGGATCAACATTGAGGGTTACAGTTCAGCCGTGCATTTTGAGCGCTTCACTGAGCTATTCAGTATCCGCGGAGCGGTTGTGCCCCTCGATGAGGCCCTTGCGCTTATTTGCCACTTCGCCGATGAAGATGTGGAGCCGCAAGAAGTCATTGCAGATCTAGATCAGTTGGCTTCAACGATGAGCGCAACGAGCGCTGTGGAGTTGATGGCGGAACTGTTCGGCCCGTCTGGTTTCACTGGGAACTCGTTCGAGTACGACGACCCAAACAATTCGTTGATGCACCAGGTGATAACTCGACGCCTTGGAATTCCGATAACGCTGTGTGCCCTGGCTATAGAGGTTGGTCGCAGAATCGATATCGACATTGTCGGTATTGGCATGCCCGGACATTTTCTGTGTCGGACGGCGTCTCAGCCAGACCTGAAGTTTTTTGATCCATTCCACTCACCCCGACCGTTGTCTGCCGAACAGTGCAAGATGTTGTACGTAAATCTCACTCAGATTGATAATTGGAGTGCCGAATTCCTGGAGCCGTCCAGTTCACGACTCATGGTGATTCGGGTACTGAGCAATTTGAAGTCCATTTACCGTAGGCGCTCAGATGTCGCCAATTTGCGCTGGGTCATGCGCCTTCGATCGGTTATCCCAGAAATCGCAGCGGCTGAGTCTGTTGAATTTGCGCAATTAATGCGCCGCTCCAATTAACAACCCGGGCTTAATCTGAATTAGCGTTTTGGCAGTTCGTACAAGGGGAGTAGCAAATTATGGCCACTGATGTATTGAGTGCAGAAGAGACGCGGGTTGCTGATTTAACTGATCAGCTCATTGCGCAAAACCCACCAGCATCGACTTCCGCTATTGCATTTCTCGGGGCCCAGTTCGACTTGGGATTGGCGTGGGTGCATTTTCCAGTTGGTCATGGCGGCCTTGATCTCTCGCCAAAATTCCAAAAGATTGTGAACGAGAAGATCGCGCGAGCAGGCGGTCCGAATTCGTACGCTCGAAATCCGATCGGGTATGGCATGTGCGGTCCGACAGTTGTTGAGTGGGGCACTGATGAGCAGAAGCGTCGTTACCTACGACCACTGTTCACGGGCGAAGAAATTTGGTGCCAGTTGTTTTCTGAACCTGGTTCGGGATCAGACTTTGCAGGGCTTTCTGCAAAGGGTGTGAAAGACGGTGAAGAGTGGATCGTGAACGGTCAGAAAGTGTGGACGACTCTTGCCCATCTTTCCAAGTGGGGTCTCTTGGTAGTTCGCACCGATGCCGAGGCGGTAAAACACGCCGGACTCACTGCGGTTGTTGTCGATATGCATGGTCCTGGGGTTGAAGTTCGACCATTGCGCCAAATGACCGGCGAAGCCGAATTTAACGAGGTCTATTTCACCGACACACGGATTCCAGTTTCGGAAACGTTGGGCAACGTGGGTGATGGTTGGCGAGTGAGTTTGACAACGTTGATGAATGAGCGTGTTGCCATCGGCGGTGCTATTCCGCAGAAAGGTTCGGGGCCAATTCGCGAAGCGGTCAAACTATGGGAAAAGTTGCCAACGGAGCGTAAAGACGCAGCGACAAAGGAAAAACTCATGAAGTTGTGGATCCGTTCCGAAGTCGCACGTCTCACCAACATTCGTGCTGGTCAGAATCGCAAAGTTGGCGTTCCAGGACCTGAGGGTTCAATTGGAAAGATGGCTAGTGCCGATCTGAACAAAGAGACGTACGAGTTCTGCATCGAACTTCTTGGGGCTGAAGGCATGTTGTATGGAAGTTACGAAATGGTGCGTCCAGATTCAGCAATGACCTTTGATTCCATACCAAAGGCGTTTCTGCGAGCACGTGCGAACAGCATTGAAGGCGGAACCTCAGAGGTCATGCGTAACATTTTGGGAGAGCGCGTATTGGGTCTTCCCGGCGACGTACGGGTAGACCGCGAGATGCCGTGGAGCAAAGTTCCGCGAAACTAGTTAGTCAAGTGACGAAAGAACGTCGCTAGCACTTACTAAACGATCGTCCACACTGATCGCTGATGAAACCGGCGCACCAATCATGGTCAACGCCGCTGTTTCAATTCCACCTTGTAGTTGGCGAATGTTGCGCGGTGGTGGAAAGTATTCTTCTTCGAGCGTGATCCGAATTTCTTCAACACCGTGAGTCGGATTGAGAAATGCGAGAACTTCGTTAACCAGATCTTCAGGTGCCGAAGCGCCAGCGGTAACTCCAACAACGCCATGTAGATCTCGTGGTAATTCGTCCACGCTGTTGATGCGATAGACGTGTTCGCACCCTTCGTCATGTGCAAGTTTTTCTAATGCTCGCGTGTTCGAAGAATTCGCCGATCCAATAACAATCACGGAGTCACATTGAGATGCAATTTGTAGCAACGCGCTTTGACGGTTGGTGGTTGCGAAACACAAATCACTTTTACCAGGGGACCACACGGACGGATACTTCACTTTTACTGCATCTGCGATGCCTGCCCAATCTCGGTGCGACAGCGTTGTTTGTGCGAGCAATGCAACAGGCTCAGAAAAAGTTGGCAACGCATCAACTTCCTCCAATGACTCAACTCGAGATATGGAATCTGGCGCAACAGCCATAGTTCCAACCGCTTCTTCGTGACCTTCGTGTCCTACGTACACAATTCGGAAACCTTTTCCAGCACGCACTCTGACTTCATGGTGCACCTTCGTCACCAATGGACACACCGAGTCGACGACGTAACTTCCACGTTGGCGAGCCAGTTCAACTACCTGCGGTGCCGATCCGTGAGCCGAAAGCATGATGGGCATGCCGATTGGAACTTCAGAAATATCATCAACGAAAATAACTCCCAATTTCAGGAAGCGATCCACAACGGCGCGATTGTGCACGATCTCGTGATAGCAGTAGACAGGAGCAGGGAATGTGCGCACCATCCAGGCAAGTGCTTTGATTGCCATTTCCACACCTGCGCAAAAGCCGCGTGGGGCAGCAAGCAACACGCGATCAACGCTGTTCATAGGTTCAGGCGTATTTTGCATCTAGGGACACAATACTGCAGTGTTTTTCACGCTTTGGAGTTCAGACCATTGTTTCAATCACGAGAGTAGAATGAACGGGTGACAACCGAACTGGAAAACGAAACTCCATCGGCTCTTCCGACGGTAGTCATTGTTGGAAGGCCCAATGTTGGCAAGAGCACATTGTTTAATCGGTTCATGGGTTCACAGGTTGCCATTGTCGAAGATCAGCCAGGAATTACGCGCGATCGATTTGAGCGCGAAGTTGAGTGGACAGGCAAGAAGTTCAACTTGGTGGATACCGGTGGATGGATGCCCGGCGGTTCGGAGCTCGACGCCAAGGTAAGTCGTCAAGTCGAGGAAGCCGCAAAAACCGCAAGTTTGGTGCTGTTTGTCGTTGATACCGCTATCGGGGTCACCGACGATGACGAGCAAATTGGTTTGTGGCTACGTCGCCTGAATTGCCCGGTCATCGTGGTGAGTAACAAGATCGATTCGGATAAGCGGGAAGCTGATCGCTGGGACTTCCTCAAACTTGGTTTCGGCGATCCTGTGCCGGTGTCCGCTTTGCACGGTCGCAAATCGGGCGACTTGCTTGACATGATTTTGGAAATTGTTGATGCGCCAGACACAGAAGAAGAGGTAGTTCTTCCACGCGGCGTGTCCGGAATTCCGCGCGTGTCTATTGTTGGTCGTCCAAACGTAGGTAAGAGCACGTTGTTTAACCGCTTGGTAGGCGAAGACCGCTCCATTACGCATGACATGGCGGGAACTACACGCGACGCAATTGACACACAGGTAGACACGCCTGACGGTCCAATAGTTTTCGTTGACACCGCAGGTATGCGCCGCAAGAGTCAGGTAGACGAATCTGCCGAGTACTACTCATTTGTTCGCGCACTGCGGGCAGTAGACGAATCAGATGTTGCATTGCTCGTTATCGACGCACAAGAGGGAATTACCAACCAGGATCAACGCCTCGCGGAACGCATTGATGCCGCAGGTTGCCCGGTGATCGTGGTGCTGAATAAGTGGGAAACACTTGATGCGGATGGTCGCGAGCACATCGACACGGAAATGACTCGGAAGTTGTATTTCATTGGTGATGCTCCAGTACTTAAGCTTTCAGCACTTACTGGAAAAGGCGTTCACCGTCTTCTTCCAATTTTGCAAGAGTGCATCGTCGATTATCACAAGCGTGTTCCAACAAAAGATGTAAACCGTGTTATTGCGGAAGCACAACAAAAGCAACCAGCGGGTGCTGGCGCGCGTGTGTTGTATGCATTGCAGGGTGCAAATGATCCGCCAACGTTTACGCTGTTCGTAAACAGAGAATTGCCACAGCATTATTTGCGTTATTTGGAACGATCAATCCGCGAAAAATTTGAATTCGGTTCAACACCTATCAAGTTGCGTGTTCGCAAGCGATCGGACTGAAGTTCAGCATTATGCCGTGGTGTGAACCATGTTCAAAGTATTTGGCTCCTAGCGCGGTGTCGCAGGATGGTCGTTGCCCGAACTGTTCAACTGAAATCGAGGTTGCTAACGCACACGGCACCATCACGGCCAAGAATCTTGATTTGAAAAAGCTCGCAGGTGTTGATGGAGAAGAAAACGTCCCGTTGCCGTGGCACTTCAAGCTGTTGGTGGGCTGTCTTGTGCTGTATCTGTCTTGGCGTGTAATCGAACTGTTCCGTTAGGCTCGGCAAGATACGGGCTGTAGCGCAGCTTGGTTAGCGCGCTTGTCTGGGGGACAAGAGGTCGTGGGTTCAAATCCCGCCAGCCCGACTCTGCACACTCGTGCTCGTAGATCAGATACTGACGAGCACTAAAGCCGCAGCAGCCATCACCATTCCAACGGCTTGTGAGCGATGGAGTCGCTCGTGATCAAATTTCATGGCAAGCGCAACAGTTGAAACTGGATAGAGAGCAACAATGACTGAAACAAGTGACATCAAGCCCATGCTGGTCGCTGCAAGGTATAGACCGTTGGCCGAGGTGTCGAGAACACCAGCAAGAACGGCAAAGCCGATTGCTTTCTTTGGCACATGAACTCGCTTTGTTTGGAGTAGTGCGATGAGTGCAACAGTTGGCACGCTGACCAAACGCTGACCAAACAACGGCCACAGACCATGTTCATGACTTGCATTGCCCATGCACACAAAAATCATGCCAAAACCAAAGCCTGCAGCTATGGCCATCCATATGGCGCTCATGGAGGTTGGTAAGTCGTGGCGATCAAGTACATCGCCAACGAGTGCAACGGCCACAACAGCAATTGCTATGCCGAACCAGGCAAGTGATGATGGGCGTTCGCCCTGCAATACGCCAGCGAATACGGGAACAGATAGTCCAATGACTGCAGTGATTGGCGCTATTACCGTCATTGAGCCTTTTGACATGGCTTGGTAAAACGCAACCAACGCAATGGCACCGCCAAACCCACCACCTGTGGTCCACATCCAACTTTCGGCTGGCATAACGGGCGTTTGGGCAAACAGCAGAAAGAAGCCGATAAAGACAAAAGCCACTGCCTGACCGAGGAACGTAATTGAAGCGGCGTGGGCAAGACGTGCGCCACGGCTTCCCGAGTAATCAGCTACACCGTAAAAGGCAGCGGCGCAGAGCGCCAAGATCACGGTCATATAGCGTGGTCGTGTGGTTGGCCTCGGAACATTGATCAATACTGCCACAGTGTTAATTGGCGGCACGGTTGGCATTGCAATGGGAGACAGGATCCCTGATCGAGTTCGATTGATCGTCGTTCAAGTGATCGGCATGGTCACCATTGGTCTTGGTCTGAGCGATTTGTTGAAAACGCACAACATGGTGTTTCCGCTACTCGGAATGGTTTTCGGCGCAGTAATTGGGGAAGTGTTGCGCATCGAAGACCGACTTGAAGGTATTGGGGAAGTAATTCGAAAGCGTTTTGCGAAACGACAAGATCCTGGTCCATTCATTTCGGGTTTTGTTACAGCAACGCTGTTGTTTTGCATCGGTCCACTCACCATCCTTGGTGCGATACAAGACGCGTCAGGAGAAACGCCGCAGTTGTACATCATCAAAGGAACACTTGACGGTTTCATGAGCGTCATTTTTGGTGCAATTCATGGTGTTGGAGTGCTGTTTAGCGCTGTCAGCGTTTTTGTGGTGCAAGGAACGTTGACACTGTTTGGCACGCAACTTGATTCGCTGCTCAATGATCGAATGCGAATTGAATTGTTTGCGACAGGTGGCTTAGCAGTCATGGCTATCGGGCTAAATCTGCTTGATATTAAAAAGATTCGCTTGGGTTCGCTGCTTCCTGGTCTGATAATGACTCCGGTGTTGGTGCAGCTCTTCGCAGACAATACGGGTCTGCTGAGATAGCCAAGCATGTGCGGTCGGTATGTGCGCAAAACTGGAGCGCTTGAAATTGCGCAAGCTTTTTCTGCAGTTGCAAATAGCGCAGAACTTTCACTGAACTTCAATATTTCCCCGACTAGTGATGTCTACGTTTTGCGAGGCGTCGAGGGTCTAGTGCAGCTCGATGTGATGTCGTGGGGTCTGGTACCAGTGTGGGCAAAAGATGTGTCACGAGCTGCGAGTTTGATCAACGCGCGGTCAGAGTCGGTTGCCGAGAAGCCTTCGTTTCGTAACCTCATTAGTCGTCATCGGTGTGTTATGCCGATGAATGCCTATTACGAATGGAAGCCGATGAAGAAATCGGGCAAGCCGATGAAGCAACCATTTGCATTCTTTCCAGGAAAAGATTCTGGTTATGACCACGAATCTCATTTCGCAGTTGCATCGTTGTGGTCGACGTGGCGTGATACTGATGGGCGAGAGCTCAACACCTGCGTAGCGTTAACAACTGAAGCCAATGAACGGGTGTCGCAGGTTCACAACAGAATGCCCGTGTTGCTCACAAAAGTAGGCATTGCGCAATGGCTTTCAGAGGATGTGATTGCTCCACTGCATCTTGCGCAAGGTATTCCCGATGAGGCGGTTTCGTATTACCCGGTTTCAACCGAAGTGAACAACGCACGTAACCATGGTTCGCAATTACTTGAAGAGATCACGCTCGACGCCGAGCCGGAGGCTGACGAAAGTGCCGAAACCCTGTTTTAGGAGAGCGCTGCTGAAATAGTTGCAGCTACTGCGGCAAGGTCGTCAAAGTCAACACTTGTCGCAGCGTTATCAAAAGATACGTCAGCGATCGTTGTGGCGGGAATGACATGAAGATGGCAGTGAGGAACCTCGAAGCCAGCGATGATGAGTGCGACTCGCTCGCATTTCAGAGCCTGTTTCTGTGCGCTTGCAATTCGCTTAGCTACGGCAAAACAATGTTGAGAAACGTCATCGGGAAGGTCGGTCCATTGATCCACTTCAACGCGCGGAACCACCAGCAGGTGACCACGCGCAATCGGGTTAATAGTCATGAATGCGACGCACTCGTCGTCGGTGTACACAAATGTTCCCGGCAATTCGCCTGCAATGATTCGCGTAAATACTGAAGCCATCGCGTCAACAGTACAGCGAATGCTTGTATTGTCGCTGTGTGAACGACAATCAGACAAGCATGTGGTCGGGCATGCTGAGTATCCCGAATTTCATTACCTTGGCTCGTCTGTGTGTCCTTCCTCTTTTTCTGTATTTGCTATTTGCCAAAGACGAACGTGCGGGAGCCGCACTCTTGCTTGGCGTGCTTGGAATGACCGATTGGGTGGATGGCTGGTTCGCACGAAAGTTCAATCAAGTTTCTGCCTTTGGCTCAGTCTTTGACCCGACTGTCGACCGCGTGTTATTCGTCGTCAGCGCGATCAGCGTTCTCATCGATGGCGCGGTGCCGATGTGGCTGTGCATCGCCATTTTGGTGCGTGAGGTACTTGTCGGGGCGATGATGCTGGTGGCGACCATGATGGGAATGGAGCGCTTTCCGGTCAGCAACAACGGCAAGTGGTACACGTTTTTGCTCATGATGGCAGTCCCGTTTCTGTTGTTAGCCGGAAGCACGCATGTCACGGCCGATCTTGCGCTTGTGGTGGGTTGGTTGTGCGCAATCCCTGGTTTAGCGCTGTCGTATTACACGGCTGTGACCTACGTGCCCATCGTGCGATCGAATCTTCAGAAGGGGAGAGCCGCCAAAGGGCTACGGTAGGGGTATGTCGTACGTGTTTTGCAACAGTTGCGGTCATCGCAACCCGCCGCAATCAGGTTTCTGTTCAGCTTGCGGTTCTGTTCTGGATCAGCCGGAAGAGCGGACGATTGTTCTTGCAAAAGTTGATCCGTTGCAGGATGCACCGGGCGACGCAGACAATGTCTCACTGTCTAGTGCAGAGTTGCATTCGGGCAAGGGCCTGCTCGTCATTCGTTCTGGAGCGCAAAGTGGCAATCGCTATGTAGTCGATGGTTTGACAACTATCGGGCGTCACCCAGAAAGCGCAATTTGTTTGGACGACGTAACTGTTTCACGTCGCCATGCACAAGTTGTGCTCGATAACGGTCGATACGTCGTACGAGATCTTGGATCACTGAACGGCACTTATGTCAATCAGATGCGAATTGACGAATTGGCACTTGAGCAGGGTGATGAATTGCAGATTGGGAAATACCGCATGGTGTTCTTCAATGGATGAGAAGAACTACAAATCGATTGGCGAAGTTCTCGGCTTATTGCTTGATGAATTTCCTGACGTCACCATTTCAAAGATTCGATTCCTCGAAAGTCAGGGTTTGATCGAGCCGGAGAGAACCCCTTCGGGCTATCGCAAGTTCAGCGATTCAGAAGTTGAACGCCTTCGTTTCATCTTGCGCGAACAACGAGAAAACTATTTGCCACTGAAGGTCATCCGCACGCGACTAGACAACGACACCAGCGATGGAATGGTTCGTCCTTACGACGACACTGACCCAACTGGGTTGCGTGGCATTGTTCATCAAGGTTCACACCCAGCGGCCGCGAAGAAATTGTCAGCCGCTCCGCTTGCACCTCATAAGGCTCGCGCCATGCGTGACGACACGTTGTCAATCGATCGTGGCGAGCTCTTGCTTTCCATAGATATGGACGAGACTTTGCTCAAGGAAGTTATTGCAGCGGGAATTGTTTCGCCCCGGAAGATGGGTGACATGGAGATGTATTCACCACTTGATCGGGAAGTTCTAGAGATCATCCGTAAATTCAACGAATACGGTATCGACGTTCGAAACTTGAAAATGTTGAAACGACAGGCCGAAGCAGAAGTGTCAATGTACGAGACAAAGGTTCAACCTATTTTTCTCCGCAAGAATCCAACATCAAAGGCTCAGGCGGAAGAGCTACTGGATAACTTGATTGAGTTAGGTGAACAATTGAGGTCCACGCTTGTAGAAGTTGCCGCTCGGTCTTTCCGTGGCAATCGTCAGTCATAGGTAATAGGGTGATTGCGTCATGACGAAAAGACTTGCTGCCGAACTTGAAGGTATTCGAGTTGAAGTTCCCTCCAACATTCCTGTAATGCTGATTCGCGAAATTGACGATTCTCGAAGGGTGATCCCCATCTACATCGGTGAAGCAGAAGCGTCCTCTATTTCGGTTGCTTTGAGCGGAGTTGTTCCTGATCGCCCTCTGACGCACGATCTGATGTTGAATACCATCTCGGAAATGGGTGGGGAAGTGGTGATGGTGGTCGTCACCGACGTGAAGGAACATACCTATTTCGCCAATATCCACATTGAGGTGGATGGTGCAGAACGAGTCATCTCTGCGCGTCCTTCGGATGCCATCGCGTTGGCAGTTCGCGCAGAAGTTCCCGTATTTGTTGAGTCTGATCTGATGGACAAAGTTGGAAAGGCTGCAGTGACAGCGGAGGAATCTGATGAAGAGGAGATTCTCGATGACTTCCGTGAATTCATCAACTCCATCAATCCAGAGGATTTCCAGGGCTAGTCAAACCCAAAAAGCCCCCGTAGCCTGACCTGATGCATCAGGGATTTAGCGGCACCCAAGCGGCAGAAGTTGTAGGAATTTCCTATCGCCAGCTGGACTACTGGGCCAGAACCAATTTGGTGCGACCATCTGGTTGTGATGCAACCGGTAGCGGTTCGCGTCGCGTGTACAGCTATCGCGACCTCCTCGAACTTCGAGTGATCAAGAGTCTGCTCGATGCTGGTATCAAGCTTGAGTCAGTGCGCGAAGTGTTTAATTATTTGCGTAGCCATGTGGACACCGAGATTGCAGCGGCTCACATTGTGATTAGCGGTCAATCAGTCGTGTTGTGTCAAGGAGACCAACTCGTTGACGTAATGCGCAACGGTCAGGGCGTGCTGAACGTGTTGCCGTTGTCTGGAGTGAAAGATCAAGTTGACTCGCAGATCGTGCGTTTGGAAAAGGCGAGTACACCTGCTTCACGCGTAGCTTCACCACTCGACATCGCGCTCTAAGCGCAGTCGTTAACTCGCTTCAGGAGTTGATGGGGCAGTTGAATCTTTTGGCTTAGACGTTTGTGGCATGAACGCCATCAGTGGTCCGAGACGTTTGCTGATCTCGGTTAGTGCACCAGAAACTTCAGCAAGTTTGTTCACTGCTCCTAATGCGCCATTCACGTGTGGCATGACTTGGCGCATCGGACCCTCAATGTCATCAAGCAAGCGATTGACGCGCGAAGCAACTTGATTCATGTTGTCCATGGATTGAACAAATAGTTCCATTGCAGAGATAAGCGATTCGACCGTTCGCTTCGCTTGATCAACAGCTTTTGCACCAGAAGTAACTGGATTAAATTCAGCGAGCAGCGCAAAGAGATCGTTTACTTGTTGCTGGCCAAACGCTCCGGTGCTTTGATTGTTCGACTCGTTGCTACTCATGACATCACTCTAGGTTGCCGTAAGCGCCGACATCGCCTGACAAGCGAGCACTCATCACCGTCTTGATACAGACGTCAAGATCAACAATGAATGCATCCATGGTGTGGCGATGAACTGCGCTCACCGTGCAGTGAAGCGAATCGGGAGGAGTTTGCCGATCGACATACCATCCACGTGCTCGCAACTCGTCCGCAATGGCGAACACATTGAGCGAGGACGGATCAGCAGCACCAAAACTGATGAGCGTGGAATCGGGGTATCCGCGGAGAACGAGATGCTCGTGAGCCGTGATGTGATCAGCGAGTTTTTCTGTTGCGTGTCGAGCATGATTGGTCAAACGTGTGTATCCATCATCTCCGAGATGGCACAGCACCGCCCAAGCACTCGCAATTGCACCTCCTGATTTGGTGCCCAAAACACCAGAGGATGCATACATTCCGCCAAGCCAATTGTCGGTGAAGAATCCTTGATGTGATCGCAACTGCTTATTGCGGTACATCACCACGGATGCGCCTTTCGAGGTGTAGCCATACTTGTGGAGGTCTACAGAAATGGAGGTCACGCCAGGAACGCGTAAATTCCAGGGCTGAATCGCATGTCCAAGTTTCTCTAGGTAGGCGAGTGTTACGCCGCCCATGCACGCATCAACATGGCAGTTCACGCCATGCTTCGTGGCAAGTGCAGCAATGCTGGTGATGTCATCGATGACGCCCTGCGGGTATTGCGGGGCAGAGGCAACGAGCAAAATGGTGTTGCTATCGATTAACCGCTCCATGGCTTCAATATCTGCGCGCCAATCTGATCCAACGTCAGACCGTCGGGATTCGACTCCGAAATAATGGCAAGCCTTTTCAAATGCTGCGTGAGCTGATGTGGGCAGAACGATGTTTGGGTTGGTCACGCCATTGGTGGCTGCGAATTGGTCACGGGCGGCTTTAACGACCATCAGGATGCTTTCAGTGCCTCCTGAGGTCATAAACCCGGCTGAGTCCTTGTCAGCACCTAACCATGGGCCAACCATGGACAGCACGTCGGATTGCATGATTCGCAGACTCGGGAATGCATCGGTACTTAAAGCATTTTCGCCGCTGAATCGACGGTACGCATCTTCGGCTACAGCAATGGCTTCAGGGCCTGCGTAGTACGCCAAACTAAACACGCGACCATTACGCCAATCAACGTCGTTTGAGCGCAGCGCCTCGAGGTCATCAACAACCTGCGGGGCAGGGATTCCCTTTATTGGCAGTGTTTTCATGATCAATCCTAACTTTACATAACTATGATTATGGGCTAAACCCCACACTCAACCAGGCTTGGAAACCCCAGTAATTGAGTCTGTCACAAGGGGTTTTGCTGCATCTAACAGCCATGTCAATGCTGCTTTGAAGTCGCGTGTCGTTGGATCAATTGATGGATCCAGATCTTGTTCCACATCGTCAATTGCGCATTTCAAGATGAAGATTTGATCACGTAACGCATCGAGTTCGCTGCGTGTCACCACCAACTCATCTTCGCTGAGAGCCAGCTCTGAGGCTCGCTGACGGGCCACCCAGTCCCATTGCTTGCAGGCTTGAGTACAGAACCTGCGTGGACGTCCAGATCCCGTTTGTACCGGTAACGGAGTTCTGCACCAGACACATTTGGCCACATCTGCGACGGGGCGTTCGGTGCGAGTATTCCCTAGTTCGCCAGGTCGACTAACCCCTGGAACTTGTGATTTAGTCATGACGAAAAGATAAGCCAAGACTGAATTCAATGTGTGGATAGCACCCCATACTGGATCTGTGACAAAACTGCCCACGCCGCCGAAGTCATCGTTTGCCAGTGACAACGTTGCTGGCGCTCACCCACTGGTGCTCGAGGCGATTACGAAGGCCAATGCTGGTCACGTCCCTGCCTACGGCGCTGACCCAACCACAGTGCGCACTGAACAGGCATTCAAAGATTTATTCGACCACGACGTGGTCACCCAGTTCGCTTATGGCGGCACCGGTGCGAATGTGTTTGCACTCGCCAGCATGTTGCGACCTGCCGATGCAATTGTTTGTGCTGCTCAGTCGCACATCAATGTTGACGAAACTGGTGCACCTGAACGCGCGTTGGGAACCAAGCTCATCACCGTGCCAACCGTGGATGCAAAACTTCGCCCACAAGATTTGGAATCGGCAAAATCAATGTTTGGCAATCAACATGCTCCCCAACCCGGAATTGTTGCGATCACTCAAGTGACAGAACTAGGTGCTCTGTATTCAGTTGAAGAGATTCGCTCACTCAGTGAGGCTGCTCACAGCATGGGCATGTTCGTGTATCTCGATGGTGCACGAATTGCCAACGCTACGGCCGCGCTTGGCGGAACGCGTGAGACATTGCGTTCGTTCACTCGTGACGCAGGAATCGACGCAATGACGTTTGGTTGTACAAAAGCAGGTGGAATATTCGGCGAAGCCGTGGTGTTCTTCAATCAAGAATTTGCGAAGCGTTCTGTATATGTTCGCAAGCAAGTAACACAGTTGCATTCAAAAATGAGATTCATCTCTGCGCAATACGAAGCGATGTTGCAAGACGATCTGTTCATCACCTTGGGCGGTCAAGCAAATAAGTCCGCTCGTATGTTGTTTGATAAAACTAAAGACATCGCATCGCTGCAACTCTCATCTGCTCCTGCCGCAAACAGCATGTTCCCCATCATCGCTAAAGCGCCACGCGCGCAGCTTCAGGAATGGGCTCATTTCTATGACTGGGATACTGCGATAGACCAGGTTCGATGGATGACGGCCTGGGACGTAACCGAGCCAGAAATTGATGCTTTTGTAGCTGGGGTACGCGCTCTCCTGGCCTAGCGGCATGCATTTGGGTCTAATTGACTGATCGGTTAGTTATGCCCTAGAGTCACCCCAGGGTTGGTCAACGTTGCGGGGGCATCATGGCATCACTTGAGTTCACATCAAAGCGTGTGCAAACCGATGATGAGTGGATGGACGTTGCTGAATGTCGCGGACTCACCGAAGTGTTCTTCCCACCAATTGCAGAGCGCCCTCAAGCTCGTGAGCGTCGTGAAGCAATGGCGCGAACGGTGTGCATGCAGTGTGCAGTGCTCGATACATGTCGAACATATGCGCGTGAGAATCATGAGTATGGTTTTTGGGGTGGAGAGTCTGAAGAAGAACGGCATGCAGCCGGTTATCGGCTCATCGCACCAATTGGCGTTCGCGCAGTTTCTCAGCGCTAGTTCTACCCTAAGTCGCGTCCTTGTAGGAGCTGTGTGACGGCCTTCCCTTCGCGTGAACTTGCAGAGCAGCTGGTGGCCACTGCGTGGTCTGAATATGACTCAGCGAGAACCATTGATCACCTAGTTGAGGTCAGTGCGCACGTTTCTACTAATCGCGTGTTCCGAGTTGTGTTCAATGACTCATCACACATCGTGGCAAAGATTTCTTCTTACGGCTCCTACTTTCTTTTTGCAGAAGACCACGATCGATTATTTACCAGCGCACAGCTTTTGCGTGGTACGCGTTGGGAAGGTTTTCTTGCCGAAGTGTTACCGCGCGACGGCCATGCCTACACGTGGTATGACGGAACGTATTGGGTTGCGTTTTACACCGACGTAGAACGAGCAATGCAGCTGCCGCCGATCTTAAATGACGATCAAATTGAAAACTTGGCGCGAGAAATTGCCGCATTTCATCGCGAATGTTCTCAGATCGCCGGCAGTCTGCCCGCAACTTCAAATTCAGTGAAAGGCGATGCAATCCATCTCCTCGATCAGCTCTCTCACGAATTCGCTGCAGAACACTTTGGATTGCGTCATGACGATATTGAAATCGCCAAACGATCAACGCACGATTTTCTTCTTCACCTCGAGCACATCCGGTTTGATGAATGGGACAAAATTCCTGTTCTGGTTGATTGGAACCTCGGTAATTTCTCCGTCAAACATCAATCTTCTCAGTTTCACCTGTTCAGCCGTTGGGACTACGACTGGTTTCGCATTGATACACGAATGTTGGATTTCTATTTCTTCTCTCGTGTGTCATCCGAAACTGGAGATCGAACATCGTTTTCATACTCCCCTCACACGTTGTTGGAACCGCGCTTCCTGAAGTTTCTGCGTCAGTACCACGAGGTGTTTCCACTCTCGAAGCGAGAGTTGTTGTTCCTGCCGTGGGCGTATCGATTCTTCATTCTCAATTACGTCATTCGCGAAGGCGCAAAGTTCTTCCGAGAAGACATCAGTGCGAAGTTCCGTAAGGATGCAACGCGCATCTATTTGCCCATGCTCAACGAATTCGATGCTTCACCGTTGCTAGCCGTACTGGATTAGCAACTAATCGGAAATTTTGCGCATTGAGTTCTTGAACCACTTGCCTTTTTCCACATACACCTTCGCGCCAAATTCGATATCTGACGAGCGCGCACGACCTTCTTTGATGATGGCAGGGGCACCAACAGCAAGAGCTCCCGGCGGCACGATTTGATCGTTCAGCACAACAGCGTTCGCTGCAACGATTGCCCCCGTACCAACTCGCACCCGATGCAAAACGACCGCGCCAGAGGACACCTGTGCGCCATCTTCAATGATGCAACACTCAAGGTGCACGATGTGGCCGATCACACAATCATCACCAACAATCGTTGGGTCTTGTGGCGTGGTGTGGATAACGGTGTTGTCCTGAATGCTGGTTCGTGCGCCGATCTTGATGTAGCCGTCATCGCCGCGGAGCACGGCACCTGGCCAAATCGTTGATTCGGCTCCTATTTCGACCGATCCGATAATCACCGCATCGGGATGAACGAAAGCGGTTTCGTGAATGTTTGGAACTTGGTCTCCGAGTGCATAAATTGCCATACGCCTACCGTAGTGCGCACCAATAAGGCTTGCGTATTGGGGAAACTCACTTTTCGCAGGTACCGTAGAGCCCCATGTCTAAGCGCATTGATATCGAATTGACCAGTAACCGTGGAGATGGAACGTGGACGTGGCGTGCAGCTGGCGCCAAGACTCCCAAGGGAACACTCAACGGTTCAATTCTTGATGCCGGCGCAAAGACTGGCGACACCATAAAAGTTGAAGCCGAATTTGATCTTGATGGCGTAGAAATTCTCTCGTTGGTAAAGACAAAAGAAAAAGCAGTTCGTGGAAACCTGTTGCAAATCATTGGGTCTGAAAAAGAGTTTCAACCAGTAACACAAAAACTTGCAGACAAGAGCAAAGACCGTAAGCCGAAGCGTGATGGCGATCGTAAACCACGTCGCGACGGTGATAAGCGACCTCCGCGCGAAGGTGCTGAAGGCGAAAAGTCTGGTGACCGTCGTCCGCGTCGTCCGTCATTCACTGCCCCACCGGAATTGCCGAAGCGCCCAGCCGCTAAACGTTTGAAGCCAAAGCGTGTGCATCGCGCTGCAGTACTGGACACGCTTCCAGTAGAGCAACGCGGAGTTGCAGAACGTGCACTCACCGGCGGAATCAAGGCTGTTCGCGATGCAGTGAAAGAACAGAACGAGCAATTGAAAAAAGAAGGCAAGCCACTCGTGCCTGCCGACGGTCTCATTTCAATGGCACAAGAGTTGCTTCCGAAGTTGCGCGTCGCTGAATGGCTTGACAAAGCAGAAGCCGCTAAAGCCGATATCGACTTGCTCGACTTGCGCGACCTTCGTCAAGTTGTTGTAGGCGCAGATGACCCGATGGTCGTACGCGACGAAACCACGCGCTCGCTCGCAGCCGAATTGAAGGCCGCGTTGAAGACGCGTCAAGAGTTTGAACAAACACGCTGGCTCGAAGACATCAAGTCGGCACTTGCCGTTTCACGTGTCATTCGTGCATTGAAGATTTCCAGCGAGCCGCCAAAGGCTGGTCAGCCGTTCCCTGCAGATCTCGGTGCGCAGTTGGCTACAGCGGCTTCGGCATCATTGGCATCAGAAACTGCCCCAGATCGCTTCAGTGCGGTGCTTGAAGCAATCGCATTCTCTCCAGTACGTGGTCAGGTGAAACTCGCAGCAGCTCCACCAACCACTAATGAAGCAATGTTGTCCACGGTGAAGCGTGTCGCTCCACTCGTTCCCCATATTGCTTCAGTATTCGGAATCACCGTTGCACCAGGCGCAAATAGCCCTCGCCCACTGCGCCCAACGCGCCCAGTGCGTCCAAAAGGTAAGCCTGCACCTGCAAAGCGTCCACAGGTAACGACGGCACCTGCAGTTGCGGCAACTCCAGAAGCGCCTGCAGCAACAGAAGCACCTTCAACTTCCGAATAGCACACTTGCCGACATAGTCTTGATCTATGTCTGATGTCGTAACTTTCGAAAAGCAAGGTCAAATCGGTTTCATCACGCTGAACCGCCCTGAAGCACGTAACGCAGTCAATGGCGCTGTTGCACAAGCGTTTGAAACAGCACTCGATCAATTAGAAAATGATCCCGAAGTTTGGGTGGGAATCCTTCGCGCAAATACCGAAGGTCAAGAACGTCCTGTATTTTGCGCTGGAGCAGACCTGAAAGCTCTCAACTCTGGTGAGAACAATCTGTTTACCGAGCGCGGTGGCTTTGCTGGATTTGTATACCGTGATCGCAAAAAACCAATCATCGTTGCGGTGGATGGTTTAGCAACTGCTGGTGGATGCGAAATCGTGCTTGCCGCAGACATGGTGATTGCCACCACTCGATCAGCATTCGGTCTTGCTGAGGTAAAGCGCAATCTCATTGCAGGTGCCGGTGGTCTGTTCCGTCTTCCTCGCGCCATCGGTCAGAACGTGGCAATGGAAGTAATCCTCACTGGCGATCCACTTTCGGCACAGCGTGCTTATGAATTGGGCTTGGTGAATAAATTGGTTGAGCCTGGAAAAGCAGTTGAGGCGGCAATTGAGCTCGCAAACAAGATTGCATTGTCAGCTCCGCTGGCTGTTTGGGCTTCACGCAAAATTGTGTTGGCATCGGCTTATGAGTCGGATGCAAAACTCATTGAAATGACAAACGCAGAGTTTGGTGCAGTGTTGAAGTCTGAAGACACTAAAGAAGGCCTCACAGCATTTATTGAAAAGCGACCACCTCAGTGGAAGGGTCGCTAGAGATCGCTTGAAGCAATAAGCAGTCGGGCCTTCATGCCCGCGCGCTCAAACAAGTTCTTAGTCAGCCGATCCCCTGGTAATGCGTATGCATCAATACGTGTGCACCCGCTTGCCTGTGCATGAATTCGCAGTTCATCAATCAACGTTGCTCCAGCGCCCAGTTCTCGCGCTGCCTCGCTGATGTATACCCGTCGGATCATGGCAACTGAATCAGAAATCTCCATGTCAGCGAAACCACACAAATCACCAGAAGATTCAACAACTAAAACCACGCGGCCAGTGTTGCCCAGAACCTTGTCAAAATCGTTCCCAATGAACGGTGCATCTGCCAAGAGTTCGGCACTTCCGCGAAAAATCTGCGATTCCCGAACACACTGTTGCTCTAAAGCCGAAACTGCGGAAGCATCAATTGATTGTGCCTTGCGAACAGTAAACAGATTGGCGTTCACTGAACAGTGATTCTTGATTGCGCTGCAGCAATGATTACAGCCCGATTGCGATGGGTGCATTCATAATCATGAATATCGCGTGCTTCAACTTCGCTGACCGATTGCAGAAGTTCGACAATCTGTTTGCCCGTGAGCAAGTCGTAACCATCGCACGGTTCCGTCGCGCGCGGTACGGGCGTAACAGGAACAGCAGACGCTTGTGCCACTGACTCGTTTTCCTCGGGGCGAACGCGCGGAACAGATTCTGGGTATACCGAGTTGCGCACCCTCGACACGACTCCCCAAATAATTCCAGGAAGTTTCTGAGCACCAATCTTCACCGTGAACTCACCAATGAAACGTGCGTTACGCACGTCTTGTTTGATGCGTTCTGTTATTTGAAAAGAGGGCATGCATCGTCCTCTACAGGACAACCAGGAGCACTATTGCGAACCAGAAGGAAACACTGAGTGCACTGACTCTCGTCTGGGCGACGTGGTTGCAGGCGTTCCATGCCATCGGTTTTGTCGTCTACAACAACGTCTTCTTCATCCTCTTCAGGTGGTGAATCGTCTGCGGCTGTGAGCTTCTCGCGAAGAATGGCATCAAGGTCGGCCTCAACATCGTCTTCTGTGCGCAAGTCGTCGTCATCATCATCGTCCTCTGCGAGCTTCTTGGAAACTGACTCAACGGGTATTTCATCTGGGTCGTCGACGATGTCCGCACCCTCTTCAACGGCGAAACCATCTTCTTCAAGACCGTCAATTTCTAATGCGTCAACATCGAGTTCGTCACCGTCTAACTCGGGGGCAGAGAGAATCTCGCTATCTAGATCATCTGGACCGATGACATCGTCGTCTGACATTAATTCTTCCTTTCAACTGCGAACGGCGAGAGAGTACTCCATAAAGGGGTCAATTATGCGAATTTCGCTGAATTGACCTAAATCACGAATTACGGCGATTCTCGGCCTTGCGCTCTGAGTCAAGACGTTCGAGTGCTGGTGCCTCAAAGGTCATATGGGTCATGGCGTCAGCAACGGCTCTATGGCCAGCCTTTTCAGCGATCAATCGGTGCATTTCGATAACGACACGTCGATATGCGGGGTGCCCCTGCGGCGCTGATCGCAGCTCAAGCAGGTGAATCGCTTCACGGGCATTGAACTGCATGCTGTAGCGCAGTCGGTATGCCATGGAGATCGCATAGGCGGCCTGTTCTGGATAATCCGGGCGCAGTGCCTCATACAGCGTCGCTGAACGGGTCATGGACTCTTCAAATTCATCTGCGACTCCCGATTCGGCAACGAGTTCGGGCATCACGTATCCGTGATCTGGAGACAACCTTTGCCATTCAATGGTGAGTAAACGATGTCGTTGTAAATCTCTAAATGCGCCGTAATCTCCCAGTACGTCAAAGCGGTAATCAATTCTTTCGAATGCACGTCCTGGCTTGTGACGACGATTCTCTCGGTTGCCAACGTATGCGGCGATAAGGCGAACCTTTTCGTCATGACTCAATTGAGCGACACGATTGAGCAACTGTGATTCGGGCAGATGCGAATGTGCATAACAAATCGCGGCTAACAACTTGTTTTCGCCATCTGGATCAAAGTCAACTAATTCAACTTCGCTAACTGGGTCTGGTTCAAGCGCGCCGAACATATCGTCTACTAAGAAAGCAGTTTGATCGGAATTGGTAGCAAGGTAGCTACTCCACTTTCCTCCGCGCTCTGGCAAATCAACACGACGCAAGAAGCTTGGGATCACTTTGCGCAACTCAGTGAGCATCATGTCGGCATATTGGCGCGATTCAGGAAGCGGATGAGCACGCATGCGCAGCAACATCGATTCATACGCCTGACCAGTGCCAAAAATGCCCACATTCGACAAAGCGCTTGCCGGCAAAATTCCCCGCACGGCATCGAGGCCCTTGGCACGCGTTGCCTGACGATACACAAAATCTGAGTCATTGATTCCGCGTGGAATTGATTTGCGCACATGCTCAGTAACTGTCTGAACCAGCGAGCTGTAGCTATCAAACATTCGATCCATGTCGCCGACATACCGAGTGCCGTATGGGCCACTCAAGATTTCGGGATCTCGGTAATAGCGGTATCTGCCACCCAAGCGAGCGTCGTAATTGATGTATCTCGTGCTTTGTTCGAGATAACTCATCAACCTTCCCCACTCAAGGATCTTCGTCAATATATTGGAAGCCTGTTCGCACGCCAGGTGAACACCGCCGAGCTGAGCTACCGAGTCGTCGCCATACTCGACAAACACCTTTTCGTACAGAGCCTCTGCTTTATCGATTCCGATCGTGGCGTCAACGCCAATGTCGCCTGTTAGGTCTAGGTCGTTAACAAACTCATCAAGAAACAGGCGCCGCAGACTCTTTGGGCTGCGGCTGTAGCGCGCGAACAAGGCGCCTTTGACCACTTCTGGCAGATTGACGAGCGCAAACACCGGGAGGTCTAAGTTGGTGAAATACCTTTTGAGTATTTCCGACTCATCATCTTGAAAAACCTCAGGAATGTAGACCGTCACGAGGGGCAATCTTAGAAGTCCCGCTCGGTGTTATCGGGTATGCCTGTTAGGCGTATACCTGAGCGCAATCGCTTTGCACCCTGCAGGAAACACTGGTCACCTTGCCCACGTACTGACCGTCGATGACGAGACGCTGAGGGCTCCCCTTCCAACGAAAGAAGTCCCCTTGGCTGTAGGACAAAAGCGGATGCGGGAGGTGCGACCCAACCTTGGCCTTTTGCCACATCATCCTTCTCTGGCTCCAACGCATAGCTCCTGACACCTCAAATATGTCAAGTTTTCCGTCATTGAGATGCGCACGTGGTGCAACTTCATGCTTTCGCCAATAGCCACTGTTTGTGACAACAGAAATTGATCCACGGAAGAATCTTCGCGCGATGCTCATTGAAGCAATGCAAACATCGTTGTGTTCTACGCCCGCTGCGTCTGTGTAGGAAACAACAATGGCATCAATAACGACACGAAGGCATTCTGCGTCACGTGGTCGATCAAGAACACCGAGTGCACGGGGAATATCACCAGACTTCATAAAGATGGACTGCTCGTGAATCTGCTTGGCAGAATGATCACGCAGAAAAATGCCAAGTTCCCGATCTGACGTCATGTTCAAAGGATGTTCGGGTAAAGGCGCGGTAGAGCCCCATGGTGATCCGGGAGAAATCGGCATTACTACATCTTTCCGATCTGACTTGATGCAGCGATCACACCGGTAAACAGTGACTTGGCGGCCTCCGCGCTTGTGGAAGTTGAAACCGATTGATCATCGAGTGTGGTGAACTGTCGAAGGATATCGATGAGCTGCTTCATGGTGCGAACAAAATCGCCAGCAGTTACATCATCTTCGTCCAAAATATCGAAAAGGGATGTGCCGTGAGACCAATCAAAAGATGTAGCCATGAATCCTGGATCTGGCGCACGATGAGGCAACAACCCAGCTCGGATTTCGCTTGAGGTAATTCGTCTGCTGATGCTTTCTATGTCAGCCCATCGTTTTTTCAATTCTGCATTCGGAAAATGTGGCTTTGCGCTTTCATCTCGCCGGCGATCTTCGTAAACGAAAACGGATGCAAGACTGGCGAGTTCGTGTGAAGTTAATCCAGAGAACACTCCAGACGAGAGGCATTCTGCAATCAATAGATCTGATTCGTGGAAGATCCGCCCAAGCATCACACCTTTAGATGTGAGTGACCAATCATCTACATATCCCCACTCTTCTAACAGCAACGTAAGATCGTCAAACTTCTTACTCACTGACTGCGCAGAATTTGATACTCGCTTCTCCAGCTGATTGAGTTCTTTGGAAATTCGGTCCGCAGATTCCGCCGCATTCAACTTGAACTTCGCATCAGGGTCACGCAGGAACGGATGATCAGGATTGCTTCGCGCATCCCGTTTGCCGCTTCTCGAAAGCACTCGATCATTGATCTTAAATTTTGCGAGCTTCTGCGAAGTCTCTTTAAGGAAACGCGAGTTTGTTGGCTGGAATGGCATTGGCAGGTCAATGTGGCCAATGGTGTAAATGATTTCCGTGACATCACGCGAAGTGACTGTGCGTACACCTCTGTTGATTGACAGCAAGGAAAGCTTGCCTCCTGTGCCACGACTGGCAGTTGAGATCACGACGAGCCGGTCGCTCCCCTTTGCTTCTCCAATGAGGACGACATCTCCTGGACGTAGCCGAGCAAACTGGGCCTCAACATCTGTTGCAATCGAGTTCTTTTGATTTCCTTTGCGATAACTCTCAATGTCGCCGTAATCGCTGATCGATTGCTCGCGCAATCGTTGCTCCTCTTTCCCACGACGGGCGATGCGAGCTTGGATCTCTACGATTTCCCGACCCGATTGGAACTGCGCAAAGGACAAGTTCAGCAAGTGTCGAGCTTGAACCCGACTTGTGGTGCGAATCAGATTGGCAGCCATGTTGTACGTGGGGCGAAATGCAGAGTTCAGCACGAATGAACGACTTGACACTAAGGCGGCTACTTGTTCAAAGGTGACGAATGGATTCCACAATGTGAGGGCATGTCCGACCGTATCTAGACCTCGCCTACCCGCTCGGCCCGTGAGTTGCGAGAAGTCAGATGGCTTGAGAATCTGGTGTGTTTCACCGTTGTACTTCGTGATCTTGTCGAGCACCACAGCTCGTGCTGGCATATTGATTCCCACTGCAAGAGTCTCTGTAGCGAATACCACCTTCACCAAACCTTGTGCGAAACACTCCTCTACCGCCTCTTTGAAGCTTGGAACGAGACCAGCATGATGCACTCCGATTCCAGCTTCTAGTTGGCGTAGGAATCGCGTGTAATTCAGTGCTGCTAGATCGTCATCGGTAAACGCTTCGACGTGGCTTTCCAGAATGCTGGCAATAATCTCGCGTTCCTGTTTGTTGGTGAAGGAAATTCCTAACTTCAAACACGAGTGAGCGGCCTCATCGCATTGATTTCTGCTGAAGATGAAATAAATCGCTGGGAGCAAATCATCTTCTTGCAGTTGCATCAAAACATCTGGACGGTTCGGAGTGAAGAATCGACTTGGGGGTCCAGACTGTCTACTTCGAGCACCGTATGGGTGTTGCTTCTTTGAGCGTGGTGCAGACATCGCCTCAATCTTGGATACTTGCTCGTTGGGTTTCCCACCGACGATCGTGTCGAAGACTCGCAACTGATTCGTTGTCTTGTCTCCAACAACGTAATGATTGGTGAGCTCGACAGGACGCTTGCTTTCAACAATGGGCCTTGTTGGTCCTCGCACTGTGGTTAGCCACTCGCACAGTTCATCCGCATTACTGACCGTTGCTGACAAACAAACCAATTGAACCGTTGGGTCGAGATGGATAATCACTTCTTCCCATACTGGACCCCGATATGCGTCCTGAAGGAAGTGAACTTCATCCAAAACGACAACACCAAGATTGTCAACATTGGACGATCGTGCATAAATCATGTTGCGCAATACCTCGGTGGTCATTACAACAATCGGAGCTTGCGCATTAATGCTGTTGTCCCCTGTGAGTAATCCAACTTCGTTTGCCCCATACAGCTTTACCAGTTCATGAAATTTCTGATTCGAGAGAGCTTTGATGGGAGCGGTGTAAAAAGCTCGTTTGCCATACTTACGTGCCAAGCCAATTGCATATTCAGCAACCACCGTCTTGCCGGAACCAGTTGGTGCTGCCACGAGCACGCTTTCGCCGGCGTCTATGCAGTCAAATGCCTGAATTTGAAAAGTGTCAAGTTCGAATGTGTAAGCACTCGTAAGTGATTTGCGATGTGGAGATGTCACAGCGAATTATTCGCCATCGGGTGAACGCTTCTTCTTTCGTCGCTGCGCAATGAAACCAATGAGAACGGCTAAGAGAAACAGGAGCGTCATGGGGATTGCCAGCGCCATCATCGAGATGGGGTCACCACTAGGAGTAACAACTGCAGCAATCAAAAACGTACCCATAAAGGAATAGCGCCATTGTTTGATCAAGGTTTGCGGAGTGACTACACCTACTAGCTGTAAAAAGACAACGAGCACAGGCACGAGGAAGCCCGCACCAAACGCGAGCACCATCATGGCAACCAGACTTATGTATTTTGAAATCTGATAGGTCTGCTCAACGCCTGCACCAGACCATGCGATGAGAAATTCAAGAGCCTTATCAAGCGTCCAGTATGCAAGCCAAGCGCCCGTAAGAAACAGAATTACTGAAGTGACAATAAACGGAATTGAGTACTTCTTTTCCTGCTTATTCAATGCAGGAACAATGAACTTCCACAACTGCCACATGATGACGGGCAGAGCGATGATTAAACCGCCGTATCCCGCAATGCGCATCCGCGCGGATAAGCCTTCAATGGGACCCAAAGTGAACAACGTTCCATCACAATTGAAGTCAGGGCGCGTTGAACAAATGTTGCGATACGGCTGGGTAAGGAAGCGAAGGAACTGATCGTAGAAAACCAAAATCACAATTGATCCTGTGGCCACCGCAAGCATCATTCGTACGAGTCGCATACGCAGTTCGGCTAGGTGGCCAAATATGGTCATACCGCCTGCAGGACTCGACGACTGGCCTCGACGCAAACTGGCCATTATTTGTCAGCCTCTGAATCTGTTTCAGGCAGACCAATTTCAAACGGAACAAACTTTGGCTCAACTTCAGCCTCGGGTACTTCAGTCGGCAGATTCGGAGCATCATGGTCAAACTTGGTGGCATCACGGAGAGTGCTATTCACCTGCTGGCTGGCGGAATCAAACATGGTCTTATATCCCTGCGCAGTTTCCTTGAGGTCACCGATCGTGTCGCCAAACGCACCCTTGAACTCCGATTGTGCGTCGGTGGTAATCCGCTTGAACTCTCCGTAGAGCTTTCCGGCTTTCCGAATGACGCCAGGAAGTTTTTCAGGACCCAAAATCACCAGTCCCAAGATCATCAGGAAGAAGATCTCGCTTCCAGAGAAATTAAACACCTCGTCAGTCTAAACCTTGATCCTTCTGGCAGTGCGTAGCATGGCGTTGTGCAAGAGCGCATTTCGCCCCTAATTGATAGGCAAATCACCTTCGCCCACCGTGGGGCACGGGCTCATCTTCCAGAAAACACCATTGAGGCTTTCGAACTTGCAATTCGGTTGGGAGCAACTGGTCTCGAATCCGACACGTGGATTAGTCGAGATGGAATTGCCGTTCTGGATCACGATGGAGTGGTGAAGGGAAGAATCCGCAACAAGCCGATAAGCAGCTTCAACCGCAGTGAACTTCCTGGATGGATACCGTCGCTCGCAGATTTGTATCGGCGCTGTGGTGCAGAGTTGCACCTCAGTTTGGATATTAAAGACATCAACAGCATGGGCGCAGTGGTAGAGACCATTGCTGAATCAGGCAATCCCAAGAAGACTTGGTTGTGTCATCCTGACTTGACGTTCTTGGAGCAATGGGTTGGACATGTTGCAGGCGCGAATCTGGTGCACTCAACGCGACTGAAGGCAATGCTGAAGGGCCCAGAAAGGCATGCAGCAATTTTGCGCGACCTCGGAGTTTCAACCGTCAACATGCCATTCCCCGATTGGAATGGTGGACTTGTTGCACTCTTCCATCGCTTCAACATCTTGTGCTTTGGCTGGAATCTTCAGTATCCCGAAGTGCTGACGACAGGACTGCGCATGGGATTGGACGGAATCTTTAGTGATTGGCCAGACAGAGCATCTGACGCAATAAGCAGCCTCAACGGCTGAGGTTAGAGCCAGTGGAAAGAACCGAGCGGCCAAATAATCACGAATGCTCGCCCGATAACTAGATCTTCCTCAATCGTCCCGAACATTCTGCTGTCAAATGACTGTGGGCGGTTATCGCCCATCACAAAAAGGTGACCAGGCTCGACGATGGTTGAAGCCATTTCGGGAACACGACAACGATCTTCAAGATTTGCCTGTGCGAGGTCGTAATCATTGAGATAAGGCTCGTCAACTTCACTGCCGTTAACCGAAACGACGCAATTTGTAATCGACACAGAGTCGCCAGCTACTCCGATCACACGCTTGATGAGATCGTCATGTTGTACCTCGACCCCATCGGTTGTTACCCGATCGAAGACCACCACATCTCCGCGATGAATATCGTGCAATCGGTAGGAAAGCTTGTTTACGAGCACGCGATTGTTTTGGAACATCGTAGATTCCATGCTCGGTCCACTGATATAGAACTGTTGCAGTACAAAGCCGCGGACAACGAAGGCAATGAGTAACGCAACGCCTATAACGGTGATCCATTCCCGGATTGCGTCTATTCCAGGTTTTGAGTTGGAATCAACTACGTCTGACATGGATTACCAACCTAGCAAGCCTGACGGAAGTTACAGCGTGTCAATGAGCCGTTGCACCCTGTCGTCTACCGATTGAAACGGATCCTTGCACACAACCGTTTTTGGCGTTTCATCATTCAGTTTCAGATGCACCCAATCAACCGTAAAGTCGCGCTTGCTGATTTTTGCCTCACGAATGAAATCGCCGCGCAACTTTGCCCGAGTCGTTTGAGGCGGATGAATCTTTGCGTTTTCAATATCGCTTTGCGAACAAATGCTTTCAACTAATCCTTGCTGCTGGAGGTTGTAAAAGACCCCTCGATCGCGCTTGATGTCGTGATATTGAATGTCAACCATTTGGGCTTTTGCGTCATCAAGTGGAATTTGATGACGAGACCTGAAACTCTCGATGAGGTGGTACTTAATCACCCAATCAACTTCCCGATTGAGTTTCAACGGATCATCGGCGACAGTAGTGATGCAGTGCTTCCACATATCCAGAGCCAGTTGTTCCTCATTGTTGAAGCCACGAGATTCGGAAAACGAAATGGCTTTCTGTAGTAATTCTTGTTGAATTTCAAGCGCAGACCATTCTTTGCCATTTGCCAGCTTCACCTTCTTGCGACACGTGATGTCATGGCTGATGTCTCTAATTGCACGTGCAGGATTATCGAGAGTCAAATCTCTGAGATGCATATCGCTGTCTTCAAGCATTCTCAATACGCACATCGCAGATCCGATTTTCACGAACGTTGTGTACTCGCTCATGTTTGAATCTCCTACAATCACATGCAATCGACGGTAAAGATCCGAATCGGCATGAGGCTCATCTCGAGTGTTGATGATTGGCCTGCTCCGTGTTGTTGCAGAACTCACCCCGTCCCAAATGTGTTCCGCGCGCTGTGCAATTGAAAAGATTGGCCCACGCGCGGTCTGCAGAATATGTCCAGCACCACAAAAGATCTGTCTTGAAATAAGAAATGGAATGAATTGTGCGTTGTAATCAACAAGGTCGCTGCTTCGAAGCGTAAGGTAATTTTCGTGACAGCCGTAACTGTTTCCAGCAAAGTCAAGATTGTTCTTGAACAAATAGACAGTGCCGCGGATTCCTTCCTCGCGAAGGCGATCCTCGGCTCCAAACTGCAGATCTTGCATAATCAGTTCGCCCGCTTTATCTTGGGCTACTACTTCATATATTGAGTCGCATTCTGCTGTTGCATATTCCGGATGGCTGCCAACATCGAGATATAACCGTGAACCATTTTCCATAAAGACATTTGAGCTTCGCCCCCATGCCACAACATTGCGAAACAGATAGCGAGATATCTCATCTGGGCTTAAGCGCCTTTGTCCACGCAATGTGCACGTTGCGCCGTACTCGGTTTCAATCCCGAATATGCGCCGATCCATGAAAGTCAGTTAAGCAGCGCCGCGAGTGAATCTTCAGCGAGTCGCTTGAAGCATCGTCTACTTCCGTTGCGCTGCAACAGCGTCACTTCTAGGTCGCTTGCATGCAACTTACGCTCATCAGATGAAAGGGCTGCACGAGCAAGATTGCAGACTTCCTGTAGAGACAAATTGTCCTTGAAGGCTGCTGCAACCTTAGTTTTGATCGTGTCGGTATCTCCTCCGATAACGATAAAAGGCTTTTCGTCGATGACGGTTCCGTCGTACATGATGTGAAACAGTTGGTCTCCAGCTGGTGTCACGCCTAATTCAGCAACAAGAATCTCTACCTCAAGCGGCTTCACTTCATGCGTGAAGGTCTGCCCGATGATTTGTGCGTATTGATTGGCGAGGCTTCGAGCATCAACATCTTCGCGTGAAAACTGGTATCCCTTTAGGTCTGCAGACCGCACTCCGAGAACTCGTAGTGAATCAAATTCGTTGTACTTACCGACACCGGCAAACGCGATGCGATCGTAAATTTCACTCGACTTGCGAAGCGTGTTCGATGGATTTTCCGCAATGATGGCAATGCCTTCGCTGTACTGCAAAGCAACAAGTGATTTTCCCCTAGCGATACCCTTCCGCGCGAAGTCCGCACGGTCCTTCATCATCTGTTCCGGAGCTACGTAGTACGGCATGCTCATCGCTGTTGTACTCCTGTGGTGATTACAGAGTAAATAGAAGCCAAATCAGAATCAGGCACTCGGCTAAAACCATCCTTAGTGATGGAAGCAACAACTGGATAGATACCTCTCAACACATCGGGTCCACCCGTTGCCGAATCGGCATCAGAGGCCTCCCAGAGTGCCCGTGACACCAATTCGATTGCCTCACCAACACTGATGTCGCGACGCCAAGACACTCGTAACACGGTAGACGCATGCAACTGCCCAGAACCCGTGGCAACAAAATCCGTTTCTTCGTATCGACCACCGGTCGCGTCATAATCCCATAGACGACCTTGTTCAACGTGTGCGTCGTAACCGGCGAAAATGGGAACAACCATGAGCCCCTGCATTGCTGCAGGCAAGTTGTTTCGAACGAACATGGACAACTGGTTTGCCTTGCCCTCAAGAGAAAGCGGTTGGCCTTCAACCTTTTCGTAATGTTCAATCTGTAACTGGAAAAGTTTGACCATTTCCATCGCAGGTCCAGCCGCTCCAGCAATAGCGACACCACTGAAATCATCTGCCTGAACAACCTTTTCCATGGTTCGATGACTGATGAGATTTCCCGAAGTCGCCCTTCGGTCCCCGGCCATCACCACTCCGCCGGCACAACGCACAGCGACACACGTTGTTGCATGGGGAATGTCAAGCTGCGAAACATTCGCATAATCAGCAAACGGAGAGAGCCCTACTCGCTTCAATAACTCGCCAAAATTAGAACCAGGGTCTTGATCAATCGGAAAAACTGGAAACTTCATGGTGATGTCAGGCTAAGCCTATTGTCCGCCCTTTTGAACGTAGCTCTTCACAAACTCTTCGGCATTTTCTTCTAAGACTTCATCTATTTGATCCAGAATTGAATCAAGATCGGTCTTAATCGGGTCGTGTTCTTTGGGTTGCAGATCGGCTTCAGTGTCGGTCGTACCTTGACGGTCCTGTTCGTGATGCTTGAATACGCGCTCGCCCATGGCTACAGAGTACTACTCGGTAAATCTTGTTGCCCAAGCCGGGCAAGCAAATCCTCCACAGAAGCACTTGAGTTGATGATTGATTCGGTGAGTTCGCGAGTGCCCTTCAGCGGTTCATTCATGTACAACTTTTGCAGCGGACGGTTCGCCACATCAAACACAATGCTGTCCCAGTTGGCGTTGACAATGTGGTCAAACCATTTATCAACCACTCGACCTCGAAAGAATGCTCTTGTCGTGTCGGGAGGCTGCTGAGCAGCTTGAGCGATAGCCGTGTCATCGAACATGTGCAACAAATTCAGTTTCGTTGCAAGGCACACCTTTGGGTCAAGCGAGTGATACATCAAATCGATGGCCTTAAGACGCGAGTCAGAGTCAGACAAGGAATGTCGCTTCTTGGTTCCGTCAACCAGCTGCAGTTTTGCAATCCAGTCAATCTTCCGTGTAAGCACATGTGGCTGAGTGGCCAAATCGTGCAAGGTCTGTTCCCAGTTGAGAAGCACATCATGTGCTTCATCGTGTGCCAGGCCACTGTAAGCGCTCGTTTCAACGTACGCTCTCACGGCCGCACACAGTTCACTCTGAATTGCTAGTGCTGTCATGCGCGAGCCATCCGCCATCAGCACTTGTTCGTTCATGGACACGTCACGGCTGATTTGCTTGATTGCGTGAACCGGATGCGCAATGAGTAGGTGCTGAGGAAACTTGCCATCCTCAATCATCGAAAGCACGAGTGCAGTAGACCCAAGTTTGAGATACGTGGCGAATTGGCTCATGTTGGCGTCACCAACAATCACGTGCAGCCTTCGATACTTCTGCGGATCGCAATGCGGTTCGTCTCGTGTGTTGACTATTGGTCGTTTCATGGTGGTTTCCAAACCAACTAACTCTTCAAAAAAGTCTGAGCGTTGACTGATCTGGAAGCCAGATTGATCGACAACACCAGTCGGTGTTTCGTGTCCAACCTTCCCTGAGCCACAAAAGACCTGGCGAGTAACGAATTGTGTGGTGATGAAAGCCGCAAGCTTCGCAAAAGGCAGTTGACGATCAACCAAGTAGTTCTCATGGCAGCCGTAACTATTGCCCTTGCCATCAGAATTGTTTTTGTACAGGTCAATACGAACACCCTGTGGAAGTCGTTCGTTTGCCTTGTTCATGCTTTCTCGAAGTATGAATTCGCCAGCAACATCGAAGAGCACAGCATCGCGGATTGTCGCGCACTCCGGGCTGGAGTATTCAGGATGAGCATGATCAACGTAGTAACGAGCTCCGTTTGACAACACAGTGTTGATCATCTTTGAATCAATTACTGGATCGAGATAATCATCGAGATTGACACCCCGTGCATCCCGAGACGGGCTTTCATGACTCGCATCAAACGACGCAAATGCCCACGATGAGTCCTTGTATGCGCTCACGATGAGCGAAGATGCAGTGATTGGATCTACTTCTGCCCCGCTGAGCAGGATTCCATACTCAGTTTCGATTCCGCAGACCTTCGGAGTTGCCACTTATAGGTACTGCCCCGTTGCGGCGCGTTCAATTTCTTTTCCGCCGACTAGCTCTTCTCCACTGTCTCCATGTGTCGTGATCGTTCGGATATACACGATTCGTTCACCTTTTCGACCAGAGATCTTTGCCCAATCATCAGGGTTGGTGGTGTTCGGCAAATCTTCATGCTCCAGGAACTCGTCAACAACTGAGCTGATCAGATCTGCTGTGATGATGCCACCATCACCACCGTCAATGCGGCGTTTGATTGCTTTCTTCTTTGCTCTCCGAACGATGTTTTCCAACATCGCCCCTGAAAGAAAATCTTTGTAAAAAAGTTCTTCTTTCTCGCCGTTTTGATACGT